>Ga0209119_1000282_pt1 | contig 50943 bp, 31 predicted proteins | sample COG_03_FD_184747 | JGI IMG/M metagenome (GOLD analysis project Ga0209119, IMG submission 184747) | Pelagic Microbial community sample from North Sea - COGITO 998_met_03 (SPAdes) (version 2) | ecosystem: Environmental > Aquatic > Marine > Neritic zone/Coastal water | place: Helgoland, sampling...
ATACCCACACGCATTTGTATACTAGCGATGAACGATTAGAAAATTTCCCAGGAAAAATATATGCGATTTCTAATGCCCATCCCTATCAAAAGAAACCCTTAAAAAAGGCTATTGGCGGTCTAAAAGCTAATGTGAAAACCCGCAACTTCTCTGAAAAAATAGAGGTTCTTAAAACGCTTTTCAAACTCTCCGATGGCGGAGATTTGTATTTATTTTTCACAACTTCAAATGCAAATAAAATGGTTATTGAATGTGAGTTGGTGTATTGATTGTGGGGTTTGAATTCTTATTTATAGAAAATAAGTTCATCACTATTTAGAGACCACTGTACCTCGCTAAATTTTTTCATGAATTGGATCCCAAGTAAAGACATGTTGGCGGTTTCTAAGGTTTCTACATAGGCTACTACATTTTTTACGGAGTAGGCTCCAATTGTAATCTCATGTATTTTTATGAGTTTATTGTTTGAGGGCACTCCACTGACACCAAAAGTTGGTATAATGATATCCAAATCATCATACTGCAATCCACTCTTTTTTAGATATTCAAATAATCGATACCCGATAGAAAAAACTTCTGCACCAGTATCAAAAATAAAACGTACAGGCTCTATAGGCGTTTGAGTCGAGAACTCTAGATTTACATACATTGTATTGCCCTCTTTTTCTAAATCAATGGCAACAGAAGCTTCACCGCCAGAGATATCTTCTTTATTGTAATAATTTTTAGTATTATTTTTAGTTTCTGTTTCGACTCCATTAGAAACCTCATTTTCAGAAACTCTATTATTTTGGTAAGTCCGTATATTTGTTCCATTATTTAATTGACCTGTTGGAGAATGCGCCCCAAAACTTATTTGAACATACTCAGCTGTCATAAGTTTTCTTTCAATTACCTCTTGGTTTTCAATGACTGAAACAGAAGAATTTCCATCTCCAAAATCTACTTCTTTTACACCGTTAAATAATACTCCGTTTTCAAATAGCCCTTCAGATTGCTGAACCTGAATACCGAAAACCTGTTTAAGATTTCCTTGACCCTCATACCTATTGTTTTTCCAGCTACCAACATATACATCCCCATCACTAAAGGTCATGGTTCCAAAACCGTCTTTAGTGTTGCGTATCCAGTTCCCGGCATACACATTCCCACTGCTATAAGTCATGGTTCCAAAACCATTTAAGTTTCCTTCATAATCCAAACACCCAATATATGTTGCATTTTCAAATGAACGAGTTTCAGTACATTTCGTTTGTTGACTGTAAGACATACTTAAAAAACACAGATTAAAAAGAATGAAAAATAAGGTTTTAGTTTGCATAAAATTAAAATTGATTGCTATTGTAAATATAATAAATTTAAAGTCAAATCTAAAGCAGTAAACAGCCCAAGATTTAAGTTGAAGAACTTAACTGCAACAAACAACAACTTGTATTCTAACATTATTTAGCTATTGCTAGAAACACTTATCGATCGCAGTCCTTCAAACACCACGATGCTTACGGCATTAGCTAAGTTTAAGCTTCGCACATGCGGACTGTGAATGGGGATTTTGTAGAGTTTATCCGCGTGATCAGTGACTAACGCTTTTGGCAATCCAACAGATTCTTTTCCAAACACAAAAAACAGCTCGTCTTTATAGTCAATAGAAACATAGCTCTTCTCTGCTGCACTTGACAGAAAAACCATAGTCTTGTCTTTATTAGTGACTAAAAATTCATCTAAACTTTCATAGATCTTGACGGTAATATGTTTCCAATAATCCAATCCAGCTCTTTTGAGTCGGGCGTCACTTAATTCGAATCCAAAAGGTTTGACGAGATGTAAAACAGATCCAGAGGCCAAACTCAACCGGCCTATATTCCCTGTGTTGTTTGGGATTTCTGGTTCTACAAGTACGATGTTAAATGCCATGAAGGTTCTATTTATGATACAAATCTAATGGAAATTAAACTTACAACACTATAATACGCGTATTCAGAAACAAAAAAGCTTTACTATTTCTAGTAAAGCTTTAAGTTATAATCTCTTTTTAAGAATTCTAATAATTCACATACACATAGCCTGAAATAATATCTTTTGCGTCATTGTTTAAGGCTAGGTAATAAAAGTAAGTCCCTACTGGAACAGTATTTGATGACTGTGGTTGTACATTAGACGATCCATCCCATTTGGTTGTATTATCGCCATTGAAAACTAATTTACCATATCTGTTGTAAATTTTAAGTTCATGATTTAAATAAACATCATAAAGAGATGTGATATTAAAAAAGTCATTGTAACCATCTCCGTTAGGAGAAAAGGCGTTTGGAATTATAGGAAAACATCCGAGTGTTACGGAGACTTTAGTCGAACTATAGCATTGATTGGCATTCGTATAAACGGCATAATACACTTGACCTGCAACTAGTAATGTTGTTATACTCAATGGAGTTACCGAATCCTCACTGTCAAACCAAACAGAAGAAGGGAATTCGATGACTAGGTCGTTTAGAGTTGTGTAATCACATATAGAAATACTAGATAATTCAAATTCAGCCGGACGTTCTAGGATTTCAACACTACTCGTGCTAGAACTTACACAATCTTCATCTATCGTTATATCGAGATTATAGGCTCCTTGGTATTCAATTGTACCCACTTCTATCACAGGATTTTGTTCTGTTGAGCTGAACCCATTAGGCCCAGTCCAAGTGTAGGAGGCATTGTCATAAAACGGTGCCGTAAATAAAATAGAATCGCCTTCACATACATCATTCGAGGCCGTGAAACTAGCGTCGAACTTCGCGAAATCACTAAAATATCCATAACGACAGCCTGATCCACCACCGCCGTGTATGAGTCCTAAATGAAAGCGATCCATAGAATTATAGACCCGTTTTGCAGCCCCTTGTGTTATCGAATTAGTGAGGTTAATCTGTGCGAATTGCCAATTGTTATTGGATCCGGGCACTGCTGAAAAATCACTCGCTTGAATAATACTACTATCGCCATCTATTGTAAAACCGCCTTCAGCTCCTGTAGGAATCAAGATGTTTAGTGCAAAAAATTCGTTGGTTGACCTTACAAATGATACATCGGTAGAGCCTGTACATTCTATTGGAGGCAAAACAGCTTCTCCTAGTTCACATCCAAATCCCGTGACATGCAAAACATAGCTAGGGTTTGACGTGTATATATAAGCTGATGGATTGGAAAGCGTAATTTCATACGTTTCCAATGCATTAATAGTGCTCACCACTAGACCATCTACAGAAATTTCAGTAGCATCATTTTGGGCAACAACATAAATTTTATCTTCTCCATTCAGATACCCTTTAATAGCAATATATTCTTGTCCAATTAAATTAATAGGTATGAGTTGATCTCCCGCAATATCCATACATCCACCATAAGGTTGCCCAGACAATGAATCATCGTGAATTGTGATAGCGATAGGTTTATCTGAAGACACTGTTGACCCCGTTAGGTGCTGATTATCGGATGTGCGAGACGCTTCTACTAAATAGGTTTCTCCTTTATCTAAAGTAATATCAAATGGAACGCCAGCTGCATGCCCCACGACCTCTTGACTCGGTAAAATAGTTATATCTGTATTATTTTCAGTAGCCACAATATTTATACCCGAAGCATAATTACCTGAATTTTCGAAAAACGTTTGAAACGGCGTTATAAAAGACGTTCCTAACGCATTTTTTCCTTTAAGAGCAAAGATGTCCGGATTACAACGACAAATTGGGTTAATTTCATAATACGCCATGAAGTCATTGGTGCCTTCAATTTTAATTCCAAAATTTAAAACCTCATCTGCAGGTTTGTTTTCGATGGTATCTATCCAAGTTGTAACATCAAGCTCATAAGCACTATTTGGCTCAAGCGTAAATTGAATATTCACAAAATCTGAATTTGCAGGTTGTGATACCGTAATAGTGGTTGACTCGCTTAGACTCGCAAATCGAAAAAATATTGGACGGTCTCCGTGAGATTGATTCGCTTCTGGTGCTACAAACCAAAATATTTTGTCTACTTGTGCGAATCCTAAATTTAAATTTAGAATTGCAAATAAAAATAATATTAATTTCATATTAAAAGTTATGTGGTTAACATCCCGCGAAAATACTGTTTTTTTTCTACTTGACATCTTCAAAAATTTTCAAAAAAATCGTGAATCAAAAAAACTTTGAGCAATTTTTTTAAAAGAATACAATTTTAAGATTATAAATTAAGTCCGCATAAACAACAGTAGTGTGCATTACATTGAGCAAAACAAGAGGTAAAATTTATAATTTAATTTCATGGAATTAAGTCTGTAGTGAAATAGTGTCTATGTTTGTTTTAAAAAATCATACATTAGAGTAAAACTTATAAATTAAAAAATATGTGGGGTGCCAACAAATGGACTGATTCTATGTTTAAAAAACATTGGTGGGTTGTTATTCTTTTAGCATTTATTATCGCATTCGCAAAATTCCTTAACTAAACCTAAAAACCGACACTTAGTGCAGCGGATTACCAGTCAAGCGTCGTCTCAATAAATTGAATTAAACTATCAGCCATGTTTTGTTGCTGCTGAATAGAGGGATGCGCTGTGCTTTCTTCATAGGACATAAAATGCGTGTAAATATCTGCATCGCCCAAGTTTGCCACAGCAGCTTCTACATAGCCGGGCCATAACGAATCCGGTTTAGTGGCATCCATACTTCCTAAAGAACAAATGATACTGGCGGTTGGATAATGAGTTCTTAAATTCGCTATAAACTGTTGATAGGCATTTATGAGAAAAGCTTCATCTGGTCTCTTATCTCCAAACCTTTTTATAAATTCTGGATGGTCTGGAAGGTTCACTAACCAAGTGTCATTTTGAAACAGATTGACCACAACAACATCTGGACGGTATATAGAGAAATCCCATAGACTAGTGCTTTCTGTAGGAATTAATCGGTCATAAATTTCAGGCATGATGAACGGGTCCCAACTAACAGTAATACCAATACCACTTTTACAAATGCACTGATAATCGGCAGCAAAATTTCTGGCTGTAATGGCGGCATACGTTGCATAGTTGTTGGTATAAATACTATCAGATCGGTCGCTCCCAGAGGTGTCTTCAACCGCATAGCCTGCAGTTATAGAGTCTCCATAAAATTCAATTTTTCTTTTTTTAGGTGCTGATTTTGCTAATAATTTGGCGTTCGTATTAATTTTAAATCCATAAAAATCAGTTTGACCTCGATCCCACTCTGTTCGTCTAAAAATTTCAATTGTATGTTTTCCTTTCGACAAGTTAGAAGCGAGTACATGGTATTGTTTAGTGGTTTCTGGTCTTAAAATGAAAAGGCTGTCATTATCTAAAATTACATTATAGTAATTATCGCCTGACGCATCTTGAATTAAGGCTTTGATAGAGGCGCCTTCAAAGTTTATCTTTATGGAAGATCCAGGCCAATTTAAACCAGCATACTCCCCACCAGACATATCTATTCTGCCTGAATACGAAATGTCCGAATTTGAAGCACTAATGATGAGTTCGTTTTTAGCTGAACAACCAATTAATAAGACTGAGAAGAAAAGAAATAATATGCGAACTGTTGTCATAAAAAAAGGACTATAAACTTAGTTACTTAATGGGTCGCTTCCCCTGCATCGCTTGGTATTCTAATCCGTTCTACAATGTCTTGAACGTCTTGAGGCGGTGGTGGTGTGAACTTCATAATTGTGATAGACACTATAAAATTTAATAGCATAGCAACACTTCCAAAGCCTTCAGGTGAAATGCCAAACCACCACTCACTTTTATCTGGAACAACGGCATCAAACCAGCCTAGTTTATATTTCAACATATAGTATAACATGGTTATAATTCCCACAATCATTCCTGCAATAGCGCCTTCTTTGTTCATTCGTTTATAAAAGATTCCTAAAATAATGGCTGGAAAAAAGGAAGCCGCTGCTAAACCAAAAGCCAATGCAACCGTAGCTGCAACAAATCCTGGAGGGTTAATTCCAAAATATCCTGCGACACAAACCGCTACAACAGCAGATAATCGTGCGGCTACTAATTCGTTTTTTTCAGAAATTTTTGGGTTGATTATTTTTTTAATTAAGTCATGAGAAACAGAAGCAGAAATGACTAATAATAAGCCTGCTGCTGTTGACAACGCCGCTGCTAATGCGCCTGCAGCTACCAAAGCAATTACCCAATTAGGTAATTCTGCTATCTCTGGATTTGCCAATACCATAATATCATTATCGACGACCAATTCATTTTGATTTTTATCCGCTACATACTGAATTAAGCCATCGTTATTTTTATCTACAAACGTTATCAATCCTGTCGTTTCCCATTTTTTGAACCATTCTGGAACCGTCGCATACGGTTGATTAGAGAGTGTTTCAATCATATTTGTTCTGGCAAATGCCGCCACTGCTGGTGCTGTAGAATACAAGATCACAATGAGAAATAAGGCTATCCCTGCGGATTTACGAGCATCCTTGACTCGCTTCACTGTAAAAAACCGCACAATAACATGGGGCAATCCTGCTGTACCCACCATCAAGGCTAAAGTAATAGCAAATATATCGACTAAAGATTTGGACCCTTCTGTGTATTCAGAAAATCCCAAATCAGTACTTAAACCGTCTAATTTATCCAATAAAAAAGTGCCTGACCCGTCTGCTAATTCACTACCAAAACCTAGTTGTGGAATCGGGTTGCCTGTCATTTGAATGGATATAAAAATCGCAGGAACCATAAACGCAAAAATCAAAACACAATATTGAGCGACTTGTGTATAGGTGATGCCTTTCATACCTCCAAGAACGGCATAAAACAACACGATCAGCATGCCAATAATCACACCTGTATTGATATCAACTTCTAAAAACCGAGAGAACACCAATCCTACGCCTCTCATCTGACCCGCTACATACGTAAAGGAGACTAAAAGCGCACATATAACGCCAACAAGACGCGCCGTATTAGAATAATAGCGATCTCCAATAAAGTCTGGTACCGTAAATTTTCCAAATTTTCTTAAGTATGGTGCCAGTAATAACGCGAGTAAAACATAACCGCCGGTCCAGCCCATTAAATATACGGCGCCATCATAGCCGGCAAAGGAAATGATTCCTGCCATGGAAATAAAAGAGGCTGCACTCATCCAATCTGCAGCTGTAGCCATCCCATTGGCGAGAGGCGATACACCGCCACCTGCAACATAAAATTCTTTTGTAGACCCAGCTCGCGCCCATATAGCAATTCCTATATAAAGTGTGAAGGTTATGCCTACTAAAATATAGGTCCACGTCTGAACAGGCAGCGCTTCAACTAATAAAACACTATTTATCATAACCATATTTTTTATCAAGTTTATTCATTAGTCTCACATATATAAATATCAAGATGACAAATACATACATAGACCCTTGTTGCGCAAACCAAAAACCAAGTTTAAATCCGCCAATTTTAAAGTCGTTCAACACATCTTTTAATATAATACCCGCCACAAATGAGACGAGAAACCACACGACTAATAGAATAAATAAATATCTAATATTTTCCTTCCAATAGGCTTTTGAATTATTTTTTGTCATATTGATTTAATTATTAAGGTGTAAGATAGTGATCTTTAATGTATAAAATCAATGAATTTACAGGGCCTATAATTGCTAATTCAACATCTTCATATGGCGCACTTAAAACCACTACATAGTTTTTCAATACAACGTATTCACTCTGTGTTATTTTTTGATTGACTAATACTTTATGTAACAATTTTGATAATTCCGACAGGTTTCGTGATAAAGTTTCCAAAGGTTTAAGCTTTGGATTACTTGGTATTTTGATGAAATTGTTATGATTTGCAGACCATCTTTCTAAATACGATCGGATTACTTTAGAATTAGCATTATTAACACCCTCTATAAAAAGAATAACTTCTCTTTTAAATTCAACAGCTACTTCAGCATCCACTACACAGGCATCTGCAAAAAGTGTAAAAGGCGAAAATGTTTTATATTCCGTACCTCCTTTATTTCTTGAATACATTTTTATAGGTTCACAGATACGAGCCAGTACATCCAATGCATCAGTGTTGTGGTGGTTACTTATGTTTCGCAAAATAACGGCTCTATTACTTTGGTGGGTAATTCCTAATTCCTCAAGCAGATTACTAACGACCTTTAAACGACGTTTCATATTTTCAACGTTGTTGACTTCTTTTGAAGACCAAAAACGTTCGGCAATCGCAGCAGTTCGAGGCCAAATTCGAGAATCAATGGTAAGAGGCGTTACTAATTCACTCCACATCGTGGCTTCTCCTCCAAGAATACGGACGCGTTCAGTTTTAGTTAATTCTACATCACCTATCGGATCTATACTATAGTGATGCTCTACAGATAACATTCTGTCTATATAATACCCATTTGAAAGGACTGTTTGAAATCCATTTTTAGCAGCTGTGATTGCGGCACCACCTTTTTCCATTCCTTCATTTTCTCCTCTCCAAGCGTGTATCACTGCTGTGTTTGGCATCGTAGAAGTCATAATCTCGTCCCATCCCATTAATTTTTTACCTAATTTATTAAGAATTTTTTCTAATCTAATATTGAAGTAGGTTTGAAGCTCATGATTTGTTTTTAAATTATGTGTATTTTTAAACGCTTGAATACTTTCACTTTCGTCCCAGTGTTTCCCTTCATTTTCGTCTCCACCGATATGAAAATATTGGTCTGGAAATAGAGAAGACACCTCAGTAAACAGAACATTCAAAAAGTCATAAGTTCTTTCAATAGTTGGATTAAGAGTTGGATTGAATACACCAGAAAAACGTTCGACTGCATACGGATACCCATCTTTACTCCCTAGTTCAGGGTAGGCTGTGAGGAGTGCTGAAGCATGTCCAGGCACATCAATTTCTGGAATGACTCTAATTCCTAAATTTGAAGCATAGTTTACAATGTCTTTGATTTGATATTGTGTGTAGTACAAACCATCGGAAGCTAATTCGTGGAGTTTAGGAAATAGCTTAGACTCAATACGAAACCCTTGGTCATCAGACAAATGCCAGTGAAACACATTCATTTTAACAGACGCCATCGCATCTAAATTTCTTTTGATCACAGCCAGTGGTTGAAAATGTCTAGAAGTATCTATCATAAGACCACGCCAAACAAATCTAGGAGCGTCAACAATAGTAACTCCTGGGAAATAATAGTCTGAGGCATTATGACTGGTTAATTGAAGTAGGGTTTCCAATCCTCTTAATGCACCAACATCCGTAGTTGCTTTTATTAATACATTGGTAGAATTCACTTCAAGTGTATAGGATTCATCGCTTTCTACACTTAGATTGGAAACTTTGTCAAAATAAATTTGAAGGGTGGCTGAACTGCTTTCTACTGGGAATCCTTCATTGATAAAGACACCAGTTCTTCCAGAAAAACGTCTTAAAAAATTGACAGAGGCATTATGTACTCGACCATGGGAATCGCTTCCATTTATAGAGATCGTAAAGTTCTTGTTGATTTCTAATTTTAAATTATTTTCTTCAATTTTTTGTGGCCATGGCATTAAGTTGTAAGTCTCCAACAGTTGATTTTGTGAGACTCCACAAACAAAAATTAAACAAAAAATGAAGGTGGTTATATTTTTCATGTGTTTATATTATTTTTTTTTATCTGTCACTTGTTATAATCTTATACCTTAACTTAAGTATCAAGATTTAATATGAATGTTTCGTATGTTAAAAATAATAGCGTTTAAAAGCTTCAATTGCGGCATAATCTGCCAGACCTAAATCATTGTATTTTTTTGCGGTTAACCGGTTTCTATCTTCTACGCGCACCCAAAATTCTCTAGAGTCATCCCCCTGAAACATCACACCATCTTTTTGAGATTGGTGATAAAAAATGGCATGCCGCTTTTTAAGCACTTGATCTGGACTCATTGGGACCGCCATTTCAATTTGATAAGTCTCCCACTCATGCCAAGCTCCACGATATAACCAAACCCAACAGTCATCCATATAGGATTTTGTTTTTATGGCCTCTAAAGCAAGAAACAGCACATCTAAACAGACTTTGTGTGTGCCATGCGGATCTGCCAAATCGCCTGCGGCATATATTTGATGGGGTTTGATATCTTCAATTAAGTTGTACATAATATCCAAATCAATCTGTGATAAATTATTTTTTTTGACGGTACCAGTTTCATAAAAAGGAAGATTTAAAAAATGAACATTTGAATCTTCTAAGCCTAAATATCGGGTGGCCGCTAAGGATTCACTTCGTCTAATCAATCCTTTAAGTTTAAGCATTTCTAAAGAATCTATATCATGGTCGGTTTTCCGTTTTAAAAAATCTATTAGCTTTTTAGGCTCCATAGACTCTGGATTTAGCGCTAAGGAAATTTCTGCAAACTTTAACGCTTCTTCATCTGATACTGCAATATTTCCAGACGTTTGATAAGCTATATGTACCTCGTGTCCCTGCTCTACTAATCGATCAAAGGTGCCTCCCATTGAGATCACATCATCATCGGGATGCGGGCTAAATATAATAATTCGCTTTTTAGGAATTGCTGCGCGTTCTGGACGGTTCGTATCATCCGCATTGGGTTTTCCGGCAGGCCAACCCGTAATCGTGTGCTGTAATTTATTAAACATTTTGATATTTAAATCATAAGCAGTCCCAACGGCTGTTAAGAGGCCAGACATCCCATTATTATTATAATCTTTATCTGTTAGTTTTAAAATGGATTGGTTAGTTAATTCACTGAGCCAAACGACTGCTTTTAATTTTAAAGCTTCATTCCATACACAAGTAGTGACAAGCCACGGCGTCTTCACTCGGGTTAGCGCCTCTGACGCCCCTTCATCTAAAATAAAAGTCGTATTGTGATGATTCTGTAAATAGGTCGCTGGAACGTGAGCGGTAACTTCACCTTCAATTGTTTTTTTTAGTATTTCAGCTTTACTCAGTCCCCAAGCAAGCAAAACAATTCTTTTTGCGCTTCGGACGGTACCAATCCCCATCGTAATTGCTTTTCTTGGGACGTTATCGATCCCTAAAAAAGCAGGTGCAGCATCGACACGAGTGATGTGATCAAGTTTTATATTTCTGGTTCCAGAATTAAGATGAGACCCAGGCTCATTAAATCCAATATGTCCAGTTCTTCCGATGCCTAGAAGCTGAAAATCAATGCCACCAACGGCTTTGATTTTCATTTCATAATCTACACATGACTGATATAATTCATCATCACCAACCATTCCGTCAGGGATATTGATGTTTTCGGGTAGTATATCAACATGATTAAAAAGATGCTCACGCATAAAATAATCATAGCTTTGAACATTGCTTTTTTCCATTGGATAATACTCATCCAGATTGAAAGAAATTACATTCGAAAAACTCAAGTTTTCTTCATTGTGCATTCGGACAAGTTCTTCATAAACTTTTATTGGCGACGAACCTGTAGCTAGGCCTAAAACACAAGCAGCGTTTTGCTTCTTTTTAGCTCTAATTAAGCTAGCAATTTCTTGAGCTACTGTTATAGAGGCTACATAAGAAGATTCAAAAATGACATTATGGATTTTTTCGAAACGCGTTTCTTCGAATTGTCCAGCAGGTTTATAACATATTTTCTTCATATTAAATATTCTTTTTTTTGAATTAAAAACTATAGGGATTTATAAAAAATAAACTAAAAAAAGAAGAGCCTGAAATACAAGTTCTTCTTTTAAATTTTAACTAATTTATACCAAAACAATTAAATGAAATATAAATATCTTTCTTAAAAAGCATAACAAAAAATTTGTTCGACAAATAACCCTTTTCAACTCACTAATGAAGTGTTTAAGTTAAAATTACACTTTCGTTTAATTTTGATGTAGCTTATATACTTGCAGAAAATCATTATTGATACCTGTCAAAATATGTATTTGATCTTTAATGGTTATAAAGTTCAAGTTTTTTGTGTCATTAGGCAAAAACAAACCACTTTTATTTGCATTTAAAGGCTCGAACTCAAAATTAGTATTAAGAAGCACCATTCCGTAACTAGCATCATTTCTAGGAGTTTCAATCTCTGATACAAATATATTTCCAGCTATAATAATATCAGTATCACCATCGTCATCTAAATCGCGAAGAAGAATATCATTTATGGACGATATTTGAGCAATTTCAGGAAATGAAATAAATTCAAAATTTCCTTTACCATTATTTTTAAGTAGTCCACTTCTAAAATTATAACTTGAAAGACGTAATGCATCGGATAGGTTACTTTTTCCATAAACATCACTTAGAGTGGATAGTCCAAAGTCGTTAAACGTTGGGGTAACTTTTTTGATGTTTGGAATTTGCTGAGATGAGCATTCTCTTCCTCTAACTGGAAATAATTCTCCAAAATTATAATACCCTAAAACTAGATCTTTTTTACCATTACTATCAAAATCGTGATAATACGCTTCAAAAGGTTCTTCCATACTCGCTTTGTATTTGTAATTCGTCCCTAAGTTTCCTAAAACATAATCATCATCGCCATCATTATCAAAATCAAACGATTTAATCGAAAAATACCATCCCGAAAGGCTGTCAAGAGATTTTGAAGTTACTTTATTAAACGTATTGTTATTATTTTCAAAAAATACGGGTGCCATCCACTCACCAACTAAACACAAATCTATATCGCCGTCAAGATCATAATCCGTCCAAGTTGCATCCGTGACCAAACCTATATCTTTTAAGCCAGGCGCATTTGTAATTGTTATATCTTTAAAACGACCATTATTATTTACCAAAATATGGCTACTAGGTGGCTGTGGATAGTTGTGCGGAATGTGGCGTCCCGCTATGAATATATCTTTAAAACCATCATGATTAAAATCTTCTATTTTTACTTTAGCATCACTTATGTGTAAATTTTCAGGAAGTAGATCTTTTCGTTTAACAAACTTACCTGATTTATTTTCATACAATCTATCAGCATAGTTTTTTGAGTTTTCTGGAAATTCATTACCTCCACTAGCTACGTATAAATCTAAATCTCCATCGTTATCAAAATCAAAAAATTGGGCATCAACATCTTCAAAAATTACGTCAGCCGGAAAAGCTTGATGCTTTATGAATTCCCCTTGAACGTTTTGAATATACGTTTCAGAAATACTCCCTGTACTTTGACCAAAATAAATATCATCCCTGCCATCATTATTAATATCACCAATTGCTATTGCCGGACCAAATTGAGACATTTTATGAGGTAAAAGAACTTGTTTTTGGTAGTCATCATATTCATTTTCTTTATGTTTTAATTCTGGCAAAATATCAGTTAATAAAAATAATGTTTCTGTAGTTTTATTTAAATCATTTTGTTCTGATTTTTCAGCATTATAATTGATTGTAATTAACTTGTTAATCTCAGGAGAAATAATTTTTTGAACTCTATTATTTGGCCAATAAATAAGTAAAGAGTCAATTTTATTACTTTCGCCAAGACCAGCATGAATTTTTGGTGGGACTGAAGATTGATACCCTCTAACACTATAATTTTCATAATACTGCTTTTTATCATCATGATATATTAAAACTCTAACGCCAATACCTTTGGTGTTTTTCTGCAATCCTCTAAATTCTAAATTAATATAATTGGTGTTTAGTTTATCTGAGTTGTTTTTAAGAATTAATGCTTTTTCATCAACATTATTTACCACAATATCTAAATCACCATCATTATCAAAATCAGCGTAAGCTGCTCCATTTGAATACATTTCGCTGGCATTAGGATTCCATTCAGATGATATATTAGTAAAACTTAATCCCCCATTGTTTTTATAGAAATAATTTTTCTTAGGCCTATTGGGCATTTCATCCAACAAGAACATAATTTTCTTCTCATTAGTAAGTGCATCAGAGTTTTTACTTTTATATTCATTCATCATATTATAAAAATCTTTATTTCTAAAGTCTTTCTTTATTCCATTGGTTATAAAAATATCTTTAAGCCCATCATTATCAAAATCTGCTAATAAAGGAGCCCAACTCCAATCTGTATTTGAAACGCCTGTAATTTGAGCCACATCTGAAAAAAATGGAATTCCACTACTATCAATATGTGTACTATGCTTTTGAAAAGAATTATACATGTATTGATAATGCTTACCAGCTTTCACATTTCTGTTAAACTTTCCAGGGTTCATACTTGCCATACTTGTTTTCATGCCATAATTATCCTCGGAAACCATGTCTAAAGTTATGATATCAACAAACCCGTCATTATCAAAATCTGCTATATCATTCCCCATAGAAAAATTGGATATATGATTTGTTGCTTTTTTAACAGCTTCTTTAAAAGTGCCATCTTTTTGATTTAAGTACATATAATCTGGTTCGTCATAGTCATTTGAAACATAAATATCAGGCCAACCATCTAAATTCAAATCGCTTACACCTATTCCTAACCCATACGATATAGAATTAGAATAGATACCAACATCTTTGGTTCTATTTATAAATGTTCCATTTTCATTGACATAAAACTTATCTCCAAGAGGAGAAAACAAGTCCCTCTTTCCACTTGCAGAAAATTTTTGAGGATTATGATTCAATAAATACATATCCAAGTCACCATCTAAGTCAAAATCAAAAAATACAGATTGGATTGAGTTACTTGTATCGTTTAATCCGTAATTTTTTGCAGATTCTTCAAATAAAGGGATTCCATCAGTATTGACTCCTTTGTTAATGTAAAGCTCATTTGCTAAAAGAGAGGCTTTTCCATAGGGCCCAGATTTACAAACATATATATCTAAAAGACCATCATTATTTATATCTACCATGTTTGTTCCTGTAGACCAACCTTTGTTTCCTTTAGTATTCGATATTTCTGTTATATTTTTAAACTCAAAGTTGCCTAAATTTAAATAGAGCTGATTGTTTTCTAAATTAGATGTAAAATAGATATCGTCTAGACCATCATTATTTATATCTCCTACTGCTACACCACCACCATTATATACATATTCGTAGATAAAAGAGTTCGTTAATTTATTAACAGGTATCCTGTTTTTAAAATTAATATTAGTTTGTTTACTGTTGACAATTTCAAATAAAGATAGACTATGATTTGTTTCACTCTTACATGAAGAAGCTAAAATTATACTTCCTATGATTAAAGTTTTTTGTTTATTAAAACGCATTGGGGTATTGAATTTTAACTATTAAAATTAATAATTTGAGTAATGAAGTTATTCTAACATTTACTAATATAAAAAAGAGGTTACTTTAAAATTAGCAACCTCTTTTTTTGTAATTCAAATAAAATTATTTATTACTTAGCAAACCAAAGTTTAGTAGCTTGTTCATCTGGTCCTTGTGCAGAAATTGCAGCGGCAAAGTTTGGATTTGCTTGAGCACTACTACCATATCTAAGTCTTTGTGGGTATGCTCCGTTTAAAGTTCCTAGTGAAAAAATAGTAGCATCAGAAACTCCAACCGCTAATTCTCTAGGATAACCAGTATCACGAACTACTGCCCAAGCTTCAAAACCATCAGTATAGCTTGCGATCCATCTTTGCATGGCAATTTTCTCAAGCTTTTCCTCCATAGTACCTGTACTAATATCAGCTAAATCCTCATTAGCAATATAAGTATCTCCAGAAACACCCCATAACTTCATGGCTTCTCTTATTCCAGATTGAAAAAGCGCTTGCGCATCTCCAGAGCCAATTCCTTTAACAGCAGCTTCAGCTTGTAAAAAATATGAATCTGCACTTGATAAAATAATTTCCGGATAGCCATTTTCATTTACAGTCCCTCTTTTGTGTGTAATCGCATCACTCGGTAAGCTAAACATATTATACCTCATGAATGGTTGTGTATCAGAGTTGGTTCTTGGTGGTTGGCCAATATATTGATCATCTTGTGAAATATTTATAGTTGTTACCGTTTTACCATCAACGATTGCGCTAGAAATTGTATATGTAGCACTAGCTGCATCTAGATTCGCTATAGTAAAATCCAGTCTTGTTTGAAAATCTGGATCATCTCCTGGATCTGTGAATGCAAACGAGCCCCCTTTGGCAGGAACGGCATAAGCAGACAATCTAGGGTCATTATTATGCTTGAGTGCATTTATTAAAATTTTACCAACAGTGAAATTGGCAGCACCACCTGTTCCGAAGTCATGCCAAACATCGCCATAGGATGCCGATGTCCATTCGCTAATTTCAAAGTCTTTACTCATAACAACACTACCGCTTGCTTCATCTAGTAATGGTGCACCTAAAGCACTGCTTATGGTACCTGCAGCAAAATCATCACCATCAGCTCCTAAAGCTCGCATCCCAATTCTTAATTTTAAAGTATTTGCTAAACGTTTCCATTGTTGTAAATCACCTCCACAATAGATGTCATTAGGCCCGGCATCTTCAACGCCGATTCCTGTTCTTTCTGAACTTCCAATAATACTCATAGCGTTGTCTAAATCCGCGATAATCCCTTTATAAATATCCTTTTGAGAATCATATTTAGGAGTTAAAATACCATCGACACCGGCTTCACTAAATGGCACCATTCCAAAGGTATCTGTATATATTTGAAAATATAGACCTTTCATTATTAAAGACATGGCATACATGTATTGATTTTCAAACTCTCCGCCTTCTTCTGTGAAATCAGCAAAACCTTTTATTTGTCCAAAATGTCCTGCTAACCACCCATAGGAGGCATCCGTATAATCAGCACGATAATTATAACTTAAACCATCATCCCACCAGCTCGCGCTGTGTCCCATGCTAAAATGACCAGCATATCTGTCATTATGAATTATGTGTGCTCTCCAATATTCAAAACGTCCTGGTGCATAAAGCCCCACTTGCGCGCTAGTTAAGAAAAACTTTGCACTAACCTCGTCAGCGGTAAAACCTGTTTGACTCGTATTTATCTCGTCAAAATCTTGTGTACATGATGTTGTTGCTATACTAAACAAAGCAATCATCAAAATTTTAAAATATTTCATAGTTATATATTTTTTTTTTAAAAGTTAACATTTAAACTTAATCCAAAACTTTTAGTTGTTGGTAAGGCATAAGATAGTACCCCTTGACTAAAATTACTGGTTGAATAGCTTGATTCAGGATCAAAATTATCAATTTTCTTACTTAAGAAAAATAAATTCCTTCCTGTCAAACTTAACGAAGCATTTTGTATAAATGATTTTTCTAGTATACTTTTAGGAAAACGATACGTTAAACTCAATTCTCTTAACCTAGCATTAGTTTGGTCGTATATATATTCAGAACCTATCCCACTTACAGCTCCCCAGTATTCCTGGGCAGATATGTTTTCTGTATTTGGAGCTCCTGGAGTATTAACAGTAACTCCTTCGTCATAAACGCCTTCAACCACAACGCCGCCTTCTCTATATTGTAAAGACCTTTCAGTAACACCAGCAGCATCTAATTGTGCATCTGTGTATGAGAAAATTTCACCTCCAATTCTAAAATCAATTAAAAAGTTTAAAGTCCAACTTTTATAGTTAAATGTGTTCGTAATACCTCCTGTATAATCTGGTTGGTAATTACCAAATTTCTCTCGTGATTCAGTTGCTTGTGGTCGTCCATCGTCTGTTAATAATAATTGCCCCGCATCGTTTCGTTTCCATGTTGTTGCATAGATATCGCCATAACCATCACCAACTTGGCCCCTCACATCTACAATGCCAGAATTTGCATCTGAACTAGTGAATTCAAAAAAGTCTTGTCCCTCTATTAAACTTACTAATTTGTTTTCGTTTTTCGAAATATTAGCAGAAATATCCCAGCTAAAATTATCCGTTACTATTGGAGTCCCTCCAAGTAATAATTCAAACCCTTTATTGGATAGCTCCCCTACATTCTCTCTAAAATTATCAAAACCAGTTGCAGGATCTACAGGGACATCAAATATTAAATCTTTAGTGGTAATATCGTAAATAGAAAAATCACCATATATTCTGTTCTTTAATAATTTGAATTCTAAGCCAAATTCCGTTGATCTAATATCTTCAGGTTTTAGACTTTCGCTAAATTTAATTTTCCTACCATTGACCTCTCTAGTAACTTGAGTTACACCCAAATAACCATCACCAGCAACACTAAATAAATTGACTATTTGTTGTGAATCCGTATCGTTTCCTACATTGGCACTACTTGCTCTTAATTTTAAGAAACCTATTGGCGAATTTCCAAACTCGAAAATTTTATGCACTAAAAAGGATAAACTTTGAGAGCTATAAAAATACGATCTATTTTCAGCAGCTAAAGCGGAAGACCAATCATTTCTACCAGTAATATCCAGATAAATCATATCGTTATAAGAGATTGATGCTTGACCATACAATGAATTTACTTTCTTTTCAATTAAATCAGATTGACTCGCAGTAATTCTAGTACCATCTGTATTATCCAAGAAGTATTTTCCAGGAATTTTAAAGCCGGCACCGGTAGAACCAGAATTGATTAATGTTGTATGTCTTGCATTCCCCCCAATACTTGCTGATAAATTAAATTTCTCGTTTAAATCTTTATTAAACGTAACTAAAAAATCATAGTTAGTTTCTGTAACATTTCTTTGGTTGAAGTTTATACGACCATCTCTAAAAAAATGATAGCCTTGTGGAATTATACTTTTAGTATCATGGCTAATGGCATCATGTCCCACTCTTATAAAAGCAGATAACCAATCGTTTAACTGATAGTCTAATTTAGCAAAGCCGCTTATTCTTGATCTGTTATCCTCATTTGAATTTTGTAACACATGCCAAAAAGGATTTCCTACAAGAGGCGCTATCACATCATAAGGCGAAGTTTCGTCAGCAGCATCATGATTATGAATAGGACTATTTATATCTTGAAATACTTTTACATCCGATATACTCACATTTCTTGGTAAATTATATAGATCAGCAATAATACCTTCATTCCCTTGTGTTGGTCTGTTTTTAGCATCCTGTAAAAAGTATGTTACCTTTCCATCAAAACTTAATTTATCGGATAATTTTGTAAACGCTCTTAAATTAAAATTGTGTCTATCTAATCCGGAATTTGGAAGAATCGATTGAATATCAGAATTGGTATAAGAAAAACGCACTGAAGCGTTTTCTGTACTATTACTTATGGCAAGCGTATTAACAAAACTAGTTCCCGTTTCAAAAAAGTCTTTTACATTGTTAGGCTGCGCAGAATACGTGCGATTTTCTCCATTAAATTCTAATTGAGAAGACCCGTCAAATGCTGGTCCCCAAGAATTATTTCCTTTAACAGCTTGAACATCATTAAATAAATCCGGTCCGGGTAAATCAGTGAAATTCCCATTAACTCCACGACCATATTGGTTTTGATATTGTGGTAAAACAAGAGGTGAATCAAAAGTTGAGCTGGTATTAAATGTGATGCCAAGACCTTGATTTAGACTTCCTTTTTTAGTTGTAATAATAATAACGCCATTTGAAGCACGTGAACCGTATAATGCAGCTGCATTTGGTCCTTTTAATATAGACATCGATTCTATATCGTCTGGATTGATATCTGAGATACCTGTACCTAAATCTTGGACATTATATTGTTCAGGTCCTTGCTCAACTCGAGATGAATTGTCAACAGGTACACCGTCAACTACATAAAGTGGTTGATTATTTCCAGAAATAGACCCATTACCTCTAATAACAATACGTGTTCCTCCCCCTGGTCCAGAAGTTGATTTGGAAACTACAACTCCTGCTACTTTACCCGCAAGAGAACTAGCAATATTGGTTTCTTTTGCTAAGGAAACAGAAGAGCCGTCAAGCTGTGTGACTGCATAACCTAACGATTTTTTATCTCTACTAATTCCTAAAGCTGTAATTACCACCTCATCCAATGCTTCCGATCCCTCTTCAAGGGTAGCATTGATTACTGTTTGACCATTTATAGCTACTTCTTTGTCTTCATACCCAAGGAAAGAGAATTGTAAAATAGCATTTCCATTAGATACTTCAAGAGAATAATTACCATCAAAATCAGTTATTACACCATTTGAAGTATTTTTTTCTATCACATTAACACCAGGAAGTGGCATGCCATCTGAGGCATCTGTAATTGTTCCCGTAATTGTTGTCGTTTGTGCAACAATAGCATGCGTGCTAAAAATGCAAATTAACAACAAAAGTTTTTTTAATTGTTTGTTCATAAGTAGGATATTTGAGTTTAGTAAGCAATAAATAAAATGAAAAATAAATAAATCACAAAATAATTTCGACTAATGACGTATTTATGAAGCTGTTTGTTAAATAAATTAACATTTTAAATGTAGTTTCTTGAAAAAATCCACTCCAATAAATACTGCACACACCTTTAGTTGAATTTTAAATCGGCAGGAACAAAAGGTCTTAATTTCTTGTGTATATTAATCGAATTTTAATGCCAATATACTTGGGTTTTCATTGTTAATCTTAATTATTAATTCTCCAAATAATGTATTGGCCCACGCAAACCAATCTCTAGAATATTTTTTTGGATCATCTTTATCAAATCCTTCATGCATAAACCCAGTACCAGCATGTGTTGCTTTAAGCATGGTTAGACATTTTTTAATTTCATCCACATTTGAACTTGTCATCGCTCTTAGTATAATTCCCATTGGCCAAATTTTGTTTTTACCAGTATGTGGGCTTGCTTGACCTTCTGCCAAAGCCCCTTTTAAAAAATAAGGATTGGATTCACTTAATAAAAACTTTCTTGTATTTTTATAAATTGAATCAGTAGTTTTATGCGCGCCCAAATATGCCAAAGACATTAAGGAAGGTACATTTGCATCATCCATAAATAACTTATTGCCAAAACCATCTACTTCATACGCATACATCTCACCAAAATCTAAATGCTCAGATACAGCATATTTTTGAATGGCATCATATACCTCGGTTGACATAGTTTCGCATTGGGTTGCAAATATATCTTCGTTCAATACATTTCTATAAATTGCTGTTAGTTGTTGTAAAGATAATACGGCAAAAATATTTGATGGAATTAAATAAGGATACAGAGTTGAATCGTCTGAAGGTCTAAACATAGAGCAAATTAACCCATTTGGTTTTGCTGGTCTGCCTGTTCCTCCAAACGGAGGAGAATCGATAACTGATGTAGTTTCTCTACTAAATACATATTTGGATTCACTATTTTTTCTTTGCTCTATTTTGAATGTTTGAACGATTAAACGCATGGCTTTGTCCCAGTCCTTATCAAAAATAGACGCATCTTTTGTAATTTGGTAATATTCATTTGCCAAACGAATTACATAACATAAAGAATCAATTTCCCATTTGCGTTCATGAACCCCAGGGAGCATTTGTGTTTGATCGCTATCCCAATGCGAAATTCTAGTTTTGTCTTTATAAAAAGCATTGGCATACGAATCTAATAAAACACATTTTACTTGTCTGTTAATTAGTCCTTTCACAAGTTCTCTTAACTTTTCATCTTTAGATATTAAAGGCATATAGGGCCATACTTGAGCTGTAGAGTCTCGCAGCCACATGGCATCAATATCTCCTGTAATTACAAAAGTATCTGGCTTTCCATCAATAATTTCAAAATCGATGGTAGTGTCTAAGGTGTTTGGGTAACAGTTTTCAAAAAGCCACGCAATTTCCTCATCTTTTATGGCCGATTTTACTTCTCTAATAGTAGCCTCAACAGCCTCACTAGTAAAATTTCTATCTTCAAGTTTTGGTCTTTTAGATATAAATTTATCTGGGGGAACTGCAAATAGGTTTTGAGACATGGTAAATGCGCCAATTGTAAATAATGAGCTTTGCTTTAAAAATTTTCTTCTCTTCATAATAAGGGACTATTTAAATTTCATTTCAATAAATACAGGTAAGTGATCGGACGGATATTTACAATCTTTAGAATCGCTAAGAATTGCGAATTTGTTTATTTGTATTCTGTCTTTACTTGTAAAAATATAATCAATTCTATCTATTACGGGTTCGTTAAATTTAAATCCATTAAAAGTGCCTTCTGGGCCAAAGGGCTTTAATACACTAATTGTCTTTGAATCATTCATCACACTTGAAAGGTATTTAATAGCTTCACTTTCAGGCTTTAAATTTAAATCGCCCATTAAAATTACAGGTGAATTATTTTTGTTGAGTTCTTTAATTTTAGCATAAATCAATTTAGCACTTTCAAATCGAGCTTTAGTGCCAATATGATCAAAATGAGTGTTAAATACCCAAAATTGTTCTTTGTTACTAGTATTTTCGAAAAGTGAATAGGTACAAATCCGCTCCATGGATGCGTCCCAGCCCACAGAAATCTCATTTGGGGTTTCAGAAAGCCAAAATGTGCCTTTTTTTAAAACTCCTAATCTTTTTTTATTATAGAAAATAGCACTGTATTCTCCTTTTTCTTTAGCATCATCTCTGCCGACTCCAACATAGTCGAATTCAGTTAAAACACTATCTATGTATACAACTTGGTGATGTAATCCTTCTTGAATCCCTAAAATATCAAGTTGATTGTACCGAATTTGATCGCATACATATTCTTTTCTTTTTGACCATGTATTTACTCCGTCATATGGGTTATCATATCGAATATTGTAGGTCATAACATTATAGGTTTGTGCGAATGAAACACTGCATAAAACACAAAGAGACACTAGTAAAAATTTTTTCATTTTATATCATTAATTTATAATTACCTCATCGGCAAACACCCAAGCTGGCAATCCAGCAGCATGATGCCAAAAAGGTGCTTTGTTTAGGTTTGTTGCTTTAACTTTAACATAACGCACTTCTAATTCGTTAATTTTAATATCAAAATATTGAATATCGTTTATTTTACTTTTTTTATTTAGCGGATCCCTATTTTCAATACGACCTAATTCCTGAAACACCTCGCCATCAGATGAGCCAAAATAAGTCACTAAAGTTGGAAAAAAAACAACATGATTTGTCACTTGCAAGAACGCCGTAGAAATTGTACTTATTTTTTGAGGGCTTTCAAGATCGATAATGACTTCCATATTATTCCCTTCAAATCCCAACCAATTCGAATAAAAACTACTTCCTCCTAGAGCGCCATCGGTCAACGTTTTTGGATTTTCATCTGCATATTTCTTAGGTTGTGTTAGCAAAGTTACTTTTTTACCAAAGGCTTTGTTTGGTTGTAGCGCAACATTAATGGCCTTTAAAAAAGCATTATAATATTCAACGACGGTGAAACCCATTTCGTTCATTAAAGTAATATTTGTGGCATCAGAAACATTTTTAAAGTTCTCGAGTAACGGTTTTACAATCTCACTTTTCAAATTGTAAGTCTCCGATATGTTTTTTCTGCAAGCTTCTAAAACAGCATAATCTATACCTAATCGAGCTACTTTAATTCTATTTAAAATGTCAATATTTCCAGCAACTGCTTTTTCTGCTTCATTAAAAAAAGTACTATACTTAGTTAATAATTTGGGGCTTAAATAAGACGTAAATGCCTGAGATGGATCGCCATAAAGAAATAAGAAAAAATCATCGTCCTCTTTTATTTTAGAATGTATTAGATCTACATATTGTTTTATATAAATACCACCTTGTTTATAATATCCATTCGTAAACTCGGTAATTAGGGCATCAATAGTACTATCAGGATTCCAAAGTAATTTTGCCATTACATAAGAGCGTAATTCAAATAATTCACTAGGGTTGTTACTGTGCTGCTCAAAAACCCATTTGGCGTTATTGTCTCTAAAAAACTGAATATTTGGCTGCAAAGTATGTAGATTAGGAAAGGGTGTTAAAAAGTTTGTGAATTGAGTTGTATAATCCCAAATACGAATATTTTTAGTTAATTTTTTCCAGCCTTTTAAATCTTCCGCAAACTCTAAACATTTTTCTTCTATTGAAGCACTACGGTCGCATTCTATTGAGCATAATGTAATTAAAACATTTTCTTTAGGTTTTGTTTTGCATGGTTTTCGTGTATATTGATATGCCAAGGTAGAAATTGTTTTGTCTGGAAAAGCTTCCGCTATTTTATTCACAAATCGAATCATAGTACCAGCATGGCTATCTTCTTCTTTATCTATTTCTTTACAAGCATTACATTCGCAGTATTGAGTATTATCGTTACTGCTTACTGAAATAACCAATGCTTCGGGATGTCTATTAAATAAAGCTTGTACAGAGTCTTTTACGATTTTGGCAACCTCATTGTTTGTTAAACATAATTGTGTTGGCAAGCGTTGATTTCCCCGTAAAGCGAAATATTCAGGATGTGTTTTATAAAATTTCTCTTCTGGAATAAATTTATGAAACGTATGCACCTTTGCAGAAGACACATAATAAGGAAACGCTTTTGTAGTTACTTTATGTTTTCCTGCGAAAATTTCGTCCTTATAAAATAAACGGGAATGCACAGTCCTTGTCGTTATTTGAGGCGAATAATTATAGTTTAAATTCCTATCAATAGTTATGGTTTTAAGACTTGGGATATCTTCAACATTTGGGGCATACCATTTGCAATTTAAAAACCGTTCTAAAAACTCGTAAACGGCATTTTTAATTGCATCATCTGTACCTCCATAAATAAATAAATTCTCATTTTTTACTTTAATACTGATTTGTTGGAGTTCTAAATTTTCACCTGTTATATTTCCAATATATATTTTATGTTTGTTCCCGTTTTGTGAACTCTCATCTACAATAGGTATAACAGTATTACTTACTTTCTGGATATATGTTTGTAAAATTTCAGCCGATTTATATTGACTTTCCGTAGCATTACCAATAAAAACAATTTCGTAATCTGTAGCCCCATTGTTTACTACTAATAAATCATTATTTTTGCTACAAGACCCAATTAAAATTGATGTAAAAAAAATAAAAATCTTGTAAGAATTAATTTTCATGTTCAATCTTTAAAACGTTACCACTTATAAGTTCTTGGTGTGTAATAAAATAAGATTTCTTTATTTTACCATTAATCTCTACACATTTTATTTTTCCATGTCCTTCTTTCTTTATGACCAATTGCTTATTTTTATAATACCTACCATCCAATTGAATGGTAATCTTATCAAAAACAGGAGTTGTAATCGTATAAAGAGGATCTGCTGGACTTATAGGATAGATCCCCATCATGCTATAAATTAACCAAGCAGACATGGTACCCGTATCATCATTTCCTGGCAACCCATCAGGCGTATTTTTAAAATATTTTTTAATCAATTTTGAAATCGTTTTTTGAGTGCGCCACTCTTGGTCTGTTACATAATTGAATAAATAGGGATACCCAATATCAGGCTCGTTAGCCATATCAAACTGACCCGAATCAAAAACCTTCTGTAGCTGCTTGGAATAGACGTCTTCACCTCCCATTAGCGCTATTAATCCTTTGACATCATGTGCTACCATAAATGTATATTGCCATGAATTCCCTTCTATAAACCCTAAATTCTTTTGAAAATTAGCCCCCGTTTCAGGATTGAATGGGCGCACCCATGAAGTATCCTTGTTTCTAGGTCTTAATAAATTAAACTGTTTATCAAAGAGGTTTCGATATGAAATAGACCGTTTTCTATAAAATTTTTCATCCTCTTTTTTACCCAATGCATTTGCTAATTGCGCAATAGCAAAGTCGGTAATATTATATTCTTGTGTTGTAGAAACGGAACCACTTTTAGTTGAAGCGGTTGTTAAATACCCTCTTTTAGTATATTCTTTGATTCCAGGTCTCAGCGCATTGTTTTCTAATTGTGTTGCACTTTTAGTCATTGCTTCATAGGCCTTTTCTATATCAAAATCTTGAATGCCCCTCAAGTAGGTATCGGCAATAATAATACCTGCGGGATCGCCAACCATCGTGGTGGTTTCAGTAGCATTCAATTCCCATTTCGGAAGCCAGCCACTTTCATCATAAACAGACAACATGCTCTTTACCATATCCGATTGTTGCTTGGGGTATACTAAGGACATCAGAGAATGTAAATTCCTGTAGGTATCCCAAAAAGAAAATACCGTGAACCGAGTTCCCGCTGTTTTTAAGGTTTCTCTAGTTGCCATTTTAGGATATTCGCCATTCACATCATTTAATATATTCGGATGAATTAAGGTGTGATAAAGGGCCGTATAAAAGATAGTTTTATCATCTTTAGTGCCTCCCTCTACAGAAATTTTTGAAAGTAATTCATTCCATTTTGTTGCAGTTTGCTGATGCACTTCTTCAAAAGATAATCCACTCGTTTCTTTTTCTAGATTTTCTCGAGCGTTTTCAATGCTTACATAAGACACTCCTATTTTAACTTCAACATGGGTCGGTTCTTCAAAGTCATAACGCATATATGCCCCAATACTATCACCAACAACTTCCTTTCTGTAGTTTTTGTAGACCCTTGTTTTTCCGTTATAAGACATCCATTCACTTTCTACACCTTTTTCTTTTGGTGTCTGTTTCCATATTCCAAATTCCTTTGACGGCTTGCTGAATTTTGCCACAAAATATAGAGGATAAGATTCCTCAGATTTGTAGTAACAAAAAGCCCCTACATTACGCATGCCTTCTATTTCTGTCGATGAAACAACTTTAACAGTCGCTCCTTGTTCATTGGTGAGTCCTAATCCTAAATTTAGTAATATGTTTGATTTCCCTTTTGGAAACATATATTTACTGATGCCAGTTCTTGTTGTGGCAGTGGTTTCTACTTTTATATTGTATTTTTTTATGGTTGTACTGTAGTAGCCAGCTTTTGAAACTTCGTCGTTGTAAGTACTCCCATACTTTAAATGATCGGTTTCTAAAGCACCGGTGGTTGGCATCGTTAAAATAACGCCTAGATCTGGACAGCCAACACCGCTTAAATTCACATGAGAAAATCCGCTTAGAAAGGTGTTTTCATAGACATAAGGGGTGGATAGCCATCTACTGTCTTTTTCTAAAGGCAAGTTTTGAGGCCCAGCAACATTAAATGGCGACACGCTTACCATCCCTCTCGGCGCGATAGCGCCTGGATTTGTGGCTCCAAAATTTGAAGTACCAATAAACGGGTTTACATAGTCTAAAGGAGATTGCGCTTCAATAACTATAAAATTACACACCGCTATTAATACAATAATTCCTCTTAAATATTTCATTCTATTTTATTTTACTCAACGAATAGGGTGTGTTTTTTATACCATCAGCCCATTTTTTGTTTGGCTTGGCACTCATATTAAATTCTAGTGATCCGCCTGCTTGAATATCTTCAAAGTTAATAAAGCTATTATTCCATGGTTTGCCATTTAATGAAGTAGATTCTATAAAAACACGGTCTTTGGTGTTGTCTAAAGCGAGAATATCAAATGTATTTCCATTTTGCAAGGATAGGGTTGCTTTTTTAAATAAGGGGCTACCAATAACGTATTCGTTTACACCTGGAGTTACAGGGTAAAATCCTAAACTACTAAATACATACCAAGCTGATGTTTGTCCATTATCTTCATCACCACAATAGCCGTCTGGAGTAGCGCTGTATAATTTGGTGAGTACGTCTCTCACTTTTTCTTGTGCTTTGTAAGAGGCATTGGCATGGTTGTACAAATAAATCATATGCTGAATGGGCTGATTCCCGTGCGCATAATTTCCCATATTGGCAATTTGCATTTCACGTATTTCATGAATCGTAAATCCGTAGTAGGAAGCATCAAAATCTGGGGGCATTTCGAAAACTTCATCTAATTTCTCTACAAAATGATCGTTGCCTCCCATTAAATTAATCAATCCTTGTATGTCGTGAAAAACTGACCAAGTATAGTGTAAACTATTGCCTTCTGTAAAAGCATCTCCCCATTTTAAAGGATTGAAAGGAGATTGAAAATTTCCATTTTCATTTTTACCACGCATTAAATTTGTTGAAGGGTCAAAAAGATTTTTATAGTTTAGAGATTTCTTAAAATAGGTATTAGACAGTTCAGTATTCCCTAGTTTTTCAGCCATTTTTGCAATGGTAAAATCAGCAAAAGCGTACTCTAAAGTTCGTGCTGCGTTTTCATTAATTCCAACATTATAAGGCACATAACCCAAGGTGTTATAAAAATCCACACCTGCTCTTCCTACTGATTTTACAGGACGACCCTCATTTTGAGTTGCATTTTTTAATACGGCTTCTAAAAGAGTTTCTACATCCTTTTCTGCCATGTTTCCTTTTAAAAAAGCATCTGCAATAATCGTTGCTGAATTTGAACCCACCATGCAATCACGATGCCCAGGACTAGCCCATTCTGGTAACCATCCTGACTCTTTATAGGTGTTTGCCAACCCTTCCATAATATGGCTATTAAGTTTTGGATACATCATATTAAAAAACGGAAATACAGCTCTAAACGTGTCCCAAAAGCCGTTATCTGTAAACATATATCCTGGCAACACCTCACCATTGTAGGGACTATAATGCATTACATTTTCGTTTTCATCATATTCATAAAATTTTCTAGGAAACAACAACACTCTGTACAAACAAGAATAAAAGGTCCTGATATTATCTATATTATCATCTTCGATAACAATTCGTTTTAGCTCAGTTTCCCAAGCTAGCCTTGCCTTTTCTTTGGTTTGTTCAAAAGTATCAGTGCCTATTTCTGTTTTTAGATTTAATCCAGCTTGCTCGTGACTAATAAATGACGACGCTACTTTTACATGTACTTGTTCTCCTTTTTTAGTTTTAAATCCAATAATAGCGCCTACATGATCCCCTTTAGTATTCATGGAGTCTTTTGCTAAAACCCAGTCATCTCCCCAAGTGTGTGTGAGCTCAAAATCTTTATCAAACACTGCCACAAAATAATTATGAAAATTATCTGGAACCCCTCCACTATTATTTCTACAGTAGCCAATTATTTTACGTTCTTCTGGAATAATTTTAACCATCGATCCTTTGAAAAAAGCATCTAGCATAATGTATGATGAATCAGCTTCGGGGAACGTAAACCTAAAATGCGCCGCACGTTCCGTGGGTGAAACCTCAGCCGTAACATCATAATCAGCGAGATAAACGCTATAATAATTTGGTTTTACAACTTCTGCTTTATGAGAAAAATGAGAAGCACGATCGTCTTCATTAAATTTTAATTCATCCGTGACTGCCATTAACGAAAATGCAGCATAGTCATTAATCCAAGGACTCGGTTGGTGTGTTTGTTTAATACCCCTAATGGTTTTATCATCGTACTTATACGCCCAACCATCTCCCATTTTTGCGGTTTGTGGTGTCCAAAAATTCATAGCCCAAGGCGTGGCGATAGCAGGATACGTATTGCCGTTAGACAAATCAAATGAAGAATCCGTGCCCATTAATGGGTTGACATAATCAATTAAATTCGAAGTTTGTATAGTAGGTAAATTGGGCTGTTGTTGGCATGATGCTATCACTAATACACTAATTCCAAATAAAATTCTAATCGTTTTCATAAAAAGATATCTAATCATATTAATATTTAATTATCCCAAGACATTTTAAAATGTGAGTCTTCCATTCGGTTTCCATTCTCTGAGTCATAAACCGCAAAATTAAATCCAGATCGTAAACTATACCCACCATGTTCTCCATTTTTATTAACTGCAATAAAACCAACCTGAAGATAGTCCATATCTTTATGGTCTTTATGTTTATTGTAAATGCGCTCAACAATTTCTTTACACGCCTGAAAAGGTGATTTTCCTTGACGCATTAGTTCAACCACCATTGCGCTTCCAGCGGTACGAATAACGGCTTCTCCTAAGCCTGTAGCAGCTGCAGCCCCTACTTCATTATCCAAAAACAAACCCGCACCAATAATTGGAGAGTCCCCTACGCGTCCATGCATTTTCCAAGCTGCTCCACTCGTAGTGCATCCGCCTGATAAATTCCCATTTTCATCTAACACTAACATACTAATAGTGTCATGATTTTCCATATTAATTACCGGCTGATATTTTGATTTTTTTAACCAATCCTTCCACTCTTTTTCAGATTCTGGTGTTAATAAATTCTCTTTTAAAAACCCTTTAGATAACGCAAACTCTTGTGCTCCTTTTCCACTTAACATAACGTGAGCCGTTTCTTGCAATACTTTTTTTGCGACTGCTATAGGATGTTTTATTTCTTGTAAAAAAGAAACCGATCCACAATTACTTTTATGATCCATGATACAGGCGTCCAGCGTGACATGGCCTTCTCTATCAGGAAGCCCTCCGTAACCAACACTCCGATTGTCAGGATCTGCCTCACAAACTCCAACTCCTGAAACAATAGCATCAAGCGCTGGCTTACCATTTTCTAACTGTTTTAATGCTTCCATATTAGCTGAAAACCCATGATTCCATGTAGAGATAATTAATGGTTTTTTGACGCGCATATCACTAGCTATGGCGGGTTCGTTTTTTATTTCTCCAGACCAAACTTGTAGGGTTGTCATTCCAAGACTTCCGAGTGCTGCTTTTTTTATAAAACTTCTTCTGTTAGGCATAATTTTTCTGGGTTTAATATATTTTGGATGTTAAGGCGGTTTCCTTTTTAATCGCTTTGTTAGGCAATTTACTCTTAACAAAGACTAAAGTTCCTCCTTGCATAATTTCGGCATGAGTGATAAAATTTCGATCTAGATTTTCCCCATTTAATGTCATCGATTCGATATATTGAAATGTGCTATTATTATTTTCTACAATTACAGAAAAACTATTGCCGTTCTCTAATTTAATATCTGCCTTGTCAAATATAGGAAATCCAATACTATAGACCCCTTGTGCAGGATTAACGGGGTAAAACCCTAAAGAACTAAATAGATACCAAGATGACATTTGCCCGCAATCTTCATTTCCGCAGTGACCATTAGGCGCATTTTGATACTGAGTTTCTAAAATTTCTTTTACAAGTTCTTGAGTTTTCCAAGCTTTATCTACATAGTTATATAAATATGCCACATGGTGGCTCGGTTCATTTCCATGCACATATTGGCCAATCATTCCGGTACTGAAAATAGGTAATTTATCCTCCGGTAAAGGATGGAAACTAAACATACTATCAAGTTTTTGTTCAAAATTTTCTTTTCCGTTTAAAACCCTCACTAATCCTTCAATATCATGCTGCACAGACCACACATATTGCCATGCATTACTTTCACAGAAATGAGGCGTATATTCTTTAGGGATAAACTTACTTATAAACGCTCCAGTCTCTAACTTTGGGCGCATAAATGTACTTTCTGAATCATAAACATTTCGCCAACTTTCAGAACGTTTTTTATAATATTGGAAATCTTCTTGATGTCCTAAGTCTTTTGCAAATTGAGCAATACACCAATCGTCATACGCATATTCTAGAGTTTTTGAAACCGACCAATTTTCGTGTAGGTCATCAGCTGGCACAAATCCTAGTTTTTTATAACTATCTATTTGTCGTGCTGAATCGTTTGCACTTGCTTTACAGGCCTGATAAGCCAAGTTAACATCAAAATTTTTAATGCCTTTAAAATAGGCATCAACTAGTACAGGAACCGCATGATAGCCAATCATCATATTAGTTTCATTGCCTTGCATAGACCATACGGGCAATAACCCCGTTTCTATATAATGCGCTAACATTGACTGTATCATATCCGACACTCGATTGGGGTGCAAAAGTGTATACAACGGATGGGCAGCTCTGTAAGTATCCCAAAGTGAAAATGTATCATATCTTTCATACCCTTCTGCATGCATCACGTTACCGTTAGGGCTTTTGTAATTTCCGTTTTGATCACTCAATAGAGTGGGCGCCAACATGGATTGATATAACATGGTATAGAAAATTTGTTTTTTATCTATATCTTTTGTCTCAATCTTAATTTTCTGTAGTTCCCTTTCCCATAATGAATCCGCTAAGTGATAATACGTTTCAAAATTGAAATGAGGAGCTTCAATTTCTAATGATTTTTTGGCGCCTTCAATATTAGCCGTAGAGAGGCCTGTTTTTAAACTAATCTCCTCGTTTTCAAAGGTGTTATAATTTAAAATAATTTTAGTATTTTTTCCTTTGACAGAAGTTCTTACTATTGAGTCATTTGTATACAGTTGGTACGACGAAAATGGTTTAGAGAGTTGAATTTCAAAATAGACGCGCTGGTCTTTTGCCCAGCCTGTGGATTTTCTATAGCCCTGAATGGTTGTATTATTAACGACCGAAATTTTCGTATCTGTGGGACTGTCCCAATTTAAGGCATAGCCTAAATCAATATGAATTTGAGATAAAGAATCTTTTGGAAATGTATATTTATGAATGCCTGTTCTTGCCGTTGTTGTCAACGCTGCTTTAATTCCATAGTCTAGCAAATCGACTGTATAATAGCCTGGAGCAGCTGCTTCCATGTCATGCGAAAATCTTGAAAAGGGCTTGAAGTTATTATCTTCAATCCTTTTGGTAAACCTGCTATTTGTAGGCATTACCAAAATATCGTAGAAATCACCAGCACCAGTACCCGTTAAGTGAGTGTGTGAAAACCCCGAAATAATTGAATCTTGATAATAATAACCCGCTATTCGATCCCAACCTGGAATTCCAATATCCGGACTCAATTGCACCATGCCAAAAGGAATTGTAGCACCCGGATAGGTGTTTCCAGGGCCATCAGTCCCTATAAATGGGTTCACAAACGCAGTGAGCTTTAACGGCTCCTTTATTTGCTTACTACAACTGTTGAGAAGTAATAATATACCCATAAATAAATAGCCACATTGTCTCATGAATGCTTATTTTAATTCAGCTTTTGTCTCTTTTATCGTTTGTAAATACGCCGCTGTTAATGTAGGTCCATCATAAAAAGTGATGCCTTTGGCTCCATTTTCTTTGGCTAGTAGTATGGCTTGTTTTAATTCTTCCGTAGATTTAAAATCGGGAATATACACCCCCGTATTGAGAGCTATATTTTTAGCTTCAACATCACCTACTCCTTGCTTAGTAGCATAGCCAATCCAATCAACTTCTTCGTTATAAAAACCATGGTAGATCATTGGGTACACCTCATCAATATTCCACTTATCCCAACGTTGACGCACCATATGATCAGCCATTTCTGGATACGGAAATACTGCTGCTGTTAATTTTTTATTATTAGCCTTCGTAATTTTATAGGCGTCATCGACAATATTTTTTATACTATTCAGTCTGAAGTTTTTCCATTCCATGTCTATTGAAGTATTTGGAGAATCCTTTGGGGTTTTGTGATGGATGTCTTCAAATTTAGAAATACAAACCTCACAATAGCAAAAATCAAATTCTGGTAATTCTGTGTCTTGTACTAAATTATATTTAGGCAATAAACCAATAGGTAAAAAGATGTCTGAAAAACGAATATAATCTAGATGTACACTCTCGATGTCTTTCACTTTTGCCAGCCCCTCTACGAGTCCTAGAATGTGATTTCGCGATGCTTCTCTGTTTGGACATAACCATTGATAATAATCAACATAAGGTCGTGTGTCATAACATGATTTACCTTCTTTACTCACTGCATACCATTCCGGATGTTTTAGCGCTATTGAATCTCCTGGTCTGTTCATTGTCATAATCCATGCATGCACATTTAAACCCGCTGCTTTTGCAATAGGCACCAATCGTTCAAGTTCCTTTGGATCGGTTGATGTGTTTATCAAAACCTCATCAATACCATGGTCTTTATATTTCTTAAATTCAGAAGCATATAACTCATTTGATTTTTCTTTATCAGATGTGATCCAAGTTGCAAATTCAAACGCTTGAGTCCCTGTTTCTGACTGCGTATTTAGTGAATTAATCTTATTATTTTCTTTAGTGTTACACGCAAAAAGAGATAGGATTGCTGTAAGAAGTACTGTGAATTGAATTTTCATAATCAATCTATTTAATTTTAAATTTTCCATCTTCTGTTAAACTTAACAGCTTATTTGAAAAGGGACTTTTTATTGATATTGTCCAGCCAGAGCTGTAGTTTTCAATGGATGGGCTAAGGGTCTTTCCATGTAAAACGATAGGCATTGTCTGTATACTTTTAAGGGTCGTTAACCATTGATTTGTTTTAGAGAAATGGGCCTTTTGAGCTCTGTACATTTTATATAACGCCCATTTGATTTCTTCATCTTTTGGGATTACAAATGACGTTTCACTGCCTGCATCCTTAGATGAAAAATACACATATCCCCACTTTTCCGGTTCATGCATATTTATGACTCCTTGTGGAGACCACACCCAATTATATTCATGTAAAAGAGCGCCTTTCGAATCTTTTTTTCTTGAGTATATGTCGTTTGTGAGTTCATAGTCCCAATTAACTCTTGAAAAATTGACGCGCCAAAAGGTATCCTTAGGCACACTATCTTCAAAATAGGATGTCTTATAAACCGACCACGGAATCGCCATTTCCAGCGTCCAGCCTTTATCTGTATCCGAGGCATCATTTAAAGTGCCATCAACATGAACTGCAGATTTTAGTCCCGAGATATGCCAATCATTTAAAACAGGGGAATTTAATTCTCTGTAAGGTTTGGTAATAAATAAATCCCAAACGGTATTTAAAGCATTAATTTCTAGCTCATAGTAATTATGCGTATCGCCATCTGGATCTATAAACACTTCGAAATCATTATTATGAAAAATGATCGCATCATGTTCTTTTATATCTGCCCAAACGTGAGGTTCTTCAATTTTTGCTAAAATATAAAAGTAAGTGTCATCCCATACCATTTTAACATTCGTTTGGTACTGTGGAGTTTTCACGCCTAGAATATCTATAAAGTTTGAGGTCCATTGTACTGTGTTCCAAATTGGCTCATCCGCTTTCCCGTCAATTGTAATATGATCCTGAGTTTTATAAGCCGTATAGGTATTTGGGCGAATTACAATGTCAGATTGAGAACTCATGTGTAGTGAGCACCCTATTAAAAAAAATAAATAGGTGATTTTAACATTCCTCATTTATAAGCTATTTTCTTTTGTAAACTGAACCACCTCGCTTAAATGCCCAAAAGCTAATGCAACAACAGTGTCAGCTGCGCCATAATATACAACTAATTTATCGTCTTCAACATCATGTAGGGCCGCACATGGGAATACCACATTTGGTACATCTCCGACCATTTCATACTGTTCAGCAGGGCCTAACAAATAGGGTTGCGTTCTAAACTTCACCTTATCAGGCGCATCTGTGTCTAAAAGTGCAGATCCCATAGCGTAACGAAACCCATTACAGGTGTTTATAACCCCATGATAAATCATCAACCACCCTTCGTCTGTAAGAATCGGTATTGGCCCCGCGCCTATCTTGGTGCATTGCCAAGCACTGTCTTCAAAAGGCGAAGTTTTCATAACGCAGCGGTGCTCTCCCCAATATTTCATGTCAGGGCTATAGCTGATATAAATATCACCAAAAGGCGTGTGGCCATTATCGCTTGGGCGACTTAACATCGCAAATTTTCCATTAATTTTCTGTGGAAATAACACCCCATTTCTATTGAATGGTAAAAATGCATTTTCACATTGAAAAAATTCCTTAAAATCAAATGTATAGCCGATACCGATTGTGGGGCCGTTATAGCCATTACACCATGTAACCCAATATCTGTCTTCAATAAAAACCACACGCGGATCGTATTTATAATCAGAGTCAATCATTTCGGTATTCCCCGCTTGCATTTTAATAGGCTCATGGTTAATGTCCCAGTCGATACCGTTTTTACTGAAGCCTGCAAAAATATCCATTTGCACAGCCTTATTATCGCATCTAAACACACCTGCAAATCCGTCTTTATAAGTCACAACGGCACTATTAAAAACACTATTAGAACTTGGTATTGCATAACGATCTATGATGGGGTTTTCGCTGTAACGCCACATCACATCGTGGCTATTGATTGGCTTATCTTGCCATGGCAAACTCACTTTATCTATCGTTGAACTCATTTTTTAATCTGTAATTTGTTTTACTTTATCTAACCATGTAAATTTAAGAACTAATGATGTAATTGCAAACACTACCAAAGCAATTAATCCCTTCGGATAATCTCTTATCACAAAATAGATGGGCATGACAATCATACTTGATTGCCAAATAATTCCAATGGCACAATTGAACATATCACTCCAAAAATCAGTATTTTTTTTAATTGATTTATCGTCATTTAATAATTCTTTATAAACGGGGTTCCACCACCCCCAAGGTCTCACTGTTTTATAAAATGATTTTAAGGTTTTCATTTCCGTAGGTTTTGACAAAAAAGTACCTAAAAAAGATCCTGTTAATGAAACAATAAAAATGATAGGAAACAAGTAAATAGCTTGCATATGTGACAACTCAAATAGCCATGAACCTTCAGCAAAGTTTTCTTTATTTTGATCCAATAAAAACTGAAGAGATGCTATAATTAAACCTGATAACATCCCCCAAAAATAGCCCCAACCATTAAAGCGCCACCAAATCCACTTCAGGAAATTAGAAGCTACATAGCCACCAAAAAGTGCCGACGTGATCCATAGGGTTAGTGAGTTAATAGACTCTGCAAAAAAGCCCATAAAAACACCAAGAGCCACTACGGCAAAGGACGCTATATGACTCACTTTAAGATAATGTTTGCTTGTAGCGTTTGGTTTAAAATATTTTTTATAAATATCGTTGACTATATATGCAGGACCGGCATTTACAAAAGCCGAAAACGTTGACATGAATGCTGCTAGTAAGCCCGCCAATAATAAGCCTTTAATTCCTACAGGCACATGAAAGTTAATAACTTTAGGCAACAAAATTTCTAGATCCGCTCCAGTGAATGAAGCGTTGCTAAGCATCTCGGGACTTAAAGCAACCAAAGCAATAACTACGACGCCACCAATTAATAAATATCGAGGGATAAATAGAATCAAATTGGTAAAGCCGCTCATATAAGCTGCTTCCTTTACTGTCTTTGTAGAGAGTATTCTCTGCATGTCAAAACTAGGGGTTGGGCCCGCTAAACTTGCAAAAAAGCCTTTGAACAGCGTCATCCCTATAAAAGCACCAAACATCTTAAAGCCTTCAGAATCAATTAAATCATTAAAAGCTTGGTATTTCTCACTCCAATGAGTTTCCAGTTCCCAACCAAAAAATACATTTCGCCATTCTTCACTAATGACACTATTTATTTCGACATCACTTATTGCAAAGAAACTGTATCCTACCACCAACAACCCTGCAATAACCATGATACCGTATTGTAATACTTCTGTTGCTACTACCGAAAACATACCACCTTTGACCGTGTAAAGAGTCGTTAAAAATATGATGATAAATGCATACGATTGTTCAGAATTCAATAGCACTAATTCCCCCATTTGTAGTGTGAGATCCCAAGGTAAAATGATTGTCATAAACTTGCCAACGCCTTCAAAAAAGTAGGCGATAAAACCGATGGCTGCTATAATTGCAAAAACAGCAACAATCATGTGCGCAGCTCTTCCCTCTTTTTTATCTCCAAAACGCGTTAAAATCCATTCAGACCCAGTCATTATATTTGACCTTCGAATCCAAACGGCTAAAAACATCATAATAAATATCTGGTTCCAAATTGGCCAAAGCCACATAAACATAAAGCTCTTTACCCCATATAAAAACAGTATACCGACCATCCAAGCGGTACCAGAAACATCAAACATTCCAGACCCATTACTCAATCCCAAGAAATACCATTTGATACTTTTACCACCCAGAAAATAGGAATCCAATCCTTTGGAGGCGCGCTTCGAAACCCAAATCCCAACACCAACAGTTAAGATAATGTATAACGCTATAATTAGTATATCTATAATATGCATGCGTTACGTTTTTTTTAGTTATTGATTCCCCAATTTTTATTGGGTTTTGGTCCCATTACAAAATTCAAGGAGCCGCCGTTTAAAATTTGTTGATGTGCTATAGTCGTCCTATTAAAAACCTGACCGTTAAGCGTGGCGGATTGGATATAAATATTAGTATCTGAAACATGTTTTGCTTCAATTATAAACGTTTTGTTTTTTGAAATTTTTAGGGTCGTTTTCTCAAATAGTGGACTTCCTATTTCGTAATCTCCTGAGGCTGGATTCATAGAATATAAACCCATTGAACTCAAAACATACCACGCAGACATTTGTCCACAGTCTTCATTCCCACTCAAACCACTTGGGGTTGTATTGTATTGGGTTTTTAATATTTCTCGCACCCAATATTGCGTCCGCCAAGGTTTTTTGGCGCGATTAAACAAATAAGCAATGTGATGACTCGGTTCATTGCCATGTGCATATTGCCCGATAAGTCCAGAAATATCATTCGAGATATTATCTCCAGTAATTTCAGAACTTTCAGTGAAAAGTTGTTCTAATCTACTCGTAAATAATTCTTCACCACCATGTAGGGCAATTAAATTCTCAACATCATGCGGCACAAACCAGCTATGTTGCCAAGCATTGCCTTCTGTGTAGTCCGCCTTAATTCTATGAGCAGAATGTTTTGGATCAAACGGTTCTCGCCATGTTTCCCCTTCTTGAAACTTTCCTCGCATAAATCCTGTATTAGTGTCAAATAAATTCTGATATGCTTTCGATTGGTACATAAAAAAATCATAATCCTCATTTTTCCCCAAGCCTTTTGCCACTTGAGCAACACACCAATAATCGTACGCATACTCTAAAGTTATGGTAACCGATTCATCTAACAAATTATAGGGAATAAAACCATGTTTTTTATAATGATCCAAACCGCGTTCATCTTGCAACATCGTAGCTTTCATCGCTTCATACGCTTTATTAACATCAAAGCCTTTAATGCCTTTTAAGTAAGCTTCAGCAATGACGGGTATGGAGTGATATCCTGTCATTGTGTTGGTTTCATTGCCATAAAGGGTCCATACAGGTAATATTTTTTTGGGCTCATAATAGGCCAACATAGAGTTAATAATATCCGCAACGCGATTCGGCTCCAGCAGTGTCAGTAGCGGTTGCTGGGCTCTAAAAGTATCCCATAAAGACAATGTTGAATAGGCCGTAAAATTTTCAAACTTGGTAATACTGTCGTTTTCCAGTCTAAATTCTCCGTTGGAATCACTAAATGTAACAGGCGCTAGCTGTGCGTGGTATAGTGCTGTATAAAAAATTGTTTTTAAGGAATCGACAGGTGTTTCTATCTCGATTTTCGAAAGCGCTTCGTTCCAGTTATCAGAGGCATTACCTCTTGCTGTCTCAAAGCTCTCTATAGTGTCTGTTATATTTTCAAGTGCATTCTTTATACTTACGGAAGACAGCCCTACTTTAACTCGTAATTTCTCTTTACTTAAATTATTAAAAAATAATTGAGCTGATGTTTTGATTCCAGAGACGCTTGATTCATCAGTATAATTCTCATCCACAACCAAATCAAACTCTTTAATAGACTTTGAGAATTTAGCTGCAAAGAAAACTTTCTGATTTTTAGCCCAACCACTGCTATGCCTATACCCAGTGACAGTAAACTTATCTTCTATTTTTAGATGCGAAATTTCAGTTTTGTCCCAATTAAATGCATATCCTAAATCGATAATTAGTGATTGCATATCATTTTCAATGAATGTGTATTGGTGAAACGCTGTTCTTAAATCTGACGTTAACTCCGCTTTAATATTGAAATCTTTTAAAAAAACGCTATAATAGCCAGCTTCTGCCGTTTCTTGCTCATGGGAATATGTTGATTTAAAGGGAATATCATCTCTTGTTTTGACAGGCTTGGATAGATCTACCTTTTTGTTGACGGGCATAAAACGGATATCGCCCAGATCTCCAATTCCTGTACCGCTTAAATGTAAATGACTAAACCCAATAGTGATCGAATCAGATACATGATATCCAGAACACCAATCCCATTCTGAAACGCCATTATCGGGGCTCAATTGAAGCATTCCAAACGGAACGGTTGCCCCTGGATAGGTGTGCCCATGACCTCCAGTGCCAATAAAGGGATCTACATAATTAGTATATACTTTTGAGGTTTTATCAACCTGTTTATGACAAGCCGTAAAAGCTAGAAGTAAAACCAATATGAAAAATATATATATATTAGCTTTATTAAAACTCTTCATTTGTTTTGAATTTGGAAGGTGAATATCTTAAAAAAATACTGTTTAACGAACAAAATTAGACAGACAACTTAAGAATTCCGTTGAATGTTAAAAAAAAAATATGCAACTAGACAAACATTTACAAATCACTCTAAGGCATCATGTTATTTTTTGGTTCTTTTACTTTATTCTTAACACGCTACGTTGGGGAAGTTATTTTGATGACTTTGGCTACTCAGTTCAATCTAATCTAATCGGTTTTCCTATACACATAACGCTTTGTTATCTAAATATTTATGTGCTTATGCCTAAATTTTTGTATAAGCGTAAATATTTCTTGTTTGTTTTTTTCCTTATTGCATCCATTTTTTTTATGTTAATTTTGAAATTTAATTTAACTTATTATTTGATTAGTGAAAATGTTTGGCCTGAGGGTCCTGAGGTTGTCAATACTCTAACTACTGATTATGCCTTGGATATGATGATAGGTGAGTTGTATGTTATTACTTTTGTAACTGCTATAAAAATCACTCTAGACTGGATTAAGGAGCATAAAAGATCAACTGATCTCGAAAAAATTCAATTAGAAACAGAGCTTTTATTTTTACGTAGTCAGGTGTCGCCTCACTTCTTCTTTAATACGCTTAATAATATTTATTCTCTGTCAATTGAAAAATCTGACAAAACTCCGAAACTAATTCTTAGACTATCTGAGCTGATGCGGTACATGCTTTATGAAACAAAATCAAAAAGGCAACGTTTAGAAAAAGAAATAATTTGTATTCAAAACTATTTAGACCTAGAACAGATCAGATATGGAAATTCATTAACTATAAATACCGAAGTAACTGGGGACATTTCTGATAAGAAAATTGCGCCTATATTATTACTTTCATTTATTGAAAATGCCTTTAAACATGGTGCAAATAAAAATACGGGAATTATAAAAATTGATATCGTTTTTAAAATAGTGGAAAATTTTCTTTACTTTACTATTTCAAATCCATTACCAAAAAACACTATTCTTAGCAATAGCATGGGTAATTCCAGTGGTATCGGATTAACAAACGTTAAAAAAAGACTCGCTTTAGGCTATAAAGCAGACGAGTATAGTCTCAGTTTTGAGAACAAAAATAAATTATTTATAGTGAATCTTAAAATAAAAGTATGATGAGCATTAATTGTTTAATTATTGATGATGAGCCACTAGCCGTTAATGTTATAAAAAACTATCTAGAAAAGATTGATGACATTAGTGTTCTCACTACTTTTAACAGTGCTGTTGATGCTTTAGGATTTTTAAAAGACCACCAAGCAGATTTGATTTTTTTAGACATTAATATGCCGTTACTGAATGGGTTGGATTTTATACGAAATTTAGAACATAAGCCTTTAATAATTGTGACCACTGCATATGATGAATATGCCATAAAAACGTACGAATTAGAGGTTCTAGATTACTTAGTAAAACCAATTCCATTTCCTAGATTTATGAAAGCGGTGAACAGAGCTTTCAAGGTCATTAATAGCAGCATACCAAAAGACGAATCTAAAGAAATTAAAAGACCATTTACTTTTATTAAAGTTGATAAAAAGAAAATGAAGAAAATCTATTTAGATGAAATATTGGTTGTCGAATCGTTACGAGACTATCTAAAAATAACCACACAAACAAATAAATACATAATCCACAGCACTTTGAGTAATTTCACGAATCTATTACCTGAAAGCAATTTCATTCGAATTCATCGTTCCTTTACAATCGCCATAGACAAAATTGATACTATCGAGGGAAATAGCGTAGAAATTGAAGGGATTAGATATGTCATTGGAAGATCGTATATAGAGAATGTGAAAAAGAAGATTTTAGGGTAAAGCGTTTGAAGCCCCCTGCTGTTTAGTGTTGAAAATTTACTTTTCTATTCTTAAAATTGACGGTTGAATAGCGTTACAAAAAAGTATCACAACTAAAATTAATATTTTATTAATTTATGTCTACTGGTTTCTAAGGCGTTTTTGAGTGTTAGTAAATACATTCCGTTTTGTAATTGGGAAGCATTTATGACTGCTTTTCCGTTATTAAATACCAGAACGCCTTTTAGTAAGCGCTGAGATAAATGGTTATGAAGCTGGTAGTGTGTTTCTAGTTCTTGGTTTTCTGAAATCACAAAAAAAGATGTTTGAAATGGATTTGGAAACACAGCCCAATTTTCTAAAGTATTTTCAGGGATATTTAATCCCTCAGTATAACAGTCTTCTGGAACAGCATACTCAGCTTTGATCAAATCCGTTATTTTAGATCCCACAAAACTTTCATTTGACACATTTTCTATAAATGTAGAATCAATAACAGCGTTTGTAGCTCCAATAAAATCTTGCATTATAGTTGCAAATGTATCTCGATAATCATGCTGAACCGTTTGAACTTGAAAATTATTAGTTTCTACCGCTTCTGTAAGATCTACATTAATACCAGAAATTCCACTTTTTACGGGTTTTCCAAAAGCAAACATGGGGGCTACTTCCCCATGATCTGTGCCTAAACTCCCGTTTTCTTTTGCCTTCCTACCAAATTCAGAGAAGGTAACTCCTAAAACATCATCTGCAATGTTATCAGCATTTAAGTCGGCCATAAAAGACGCGATGGCTCCTGACAATTCAGTCATTAAAACACTGTGTTTGCCTTGTATATCCCCACTTGCTTGATTTTGATTATTATGCGTATCAAACCCTCCAAGTTTTACCATAAAAACCTTTGTTTCAATACCGCCTCTAATCAAGCGCGCAACAGTTTTTAATTGATCTGCTAAATTGGTGTCAGGATAGTTCGCAGCTGTACTATTAGCACCACTATTAAAAGCAGTTGAAATTACTTGTGAATACTGGTTAGACAAAATATCGGTATCAATGATGTGTTGTAGTTCCAAGCCATAATCAGAATTAGGAATATTACTAGGCGGTTCTCCAGCAAGTCCGCTAAGGATCGAGTAAAAATTTTCAGAATCTTGACCGCTTAAATTCAAAGCTAGTCCGTGTTCTATTTCACCATGAAAACCCAAGGACGTTGTTCGAGATCCAATTTGGATTCCTAATGGATATGCCGTTGGAATTGTGTCCGCATAGTTTTGCTCCATAAAGCGTCCAATCCAACCACTCTGACTTCCGTTTGCCCAATTAGTTCCGTCATTACCAGTGGCATAAATATCTTGAGAACCAAAGTGACTTTTATTTTGTGAAGGATATCCAACAGATTGAATGATGCGCAGTTGATCTTGTGCATACAAATTATAGAACCCTGTCAGTTGTGGATGCAATGCAATATCCTGATTGGTCCCTGTAAGTGAAGCATCTAAGTTATGTAAAGGAAGATACACAGAAGACGGAATGTGAATGTTTGGCCTTAAGGTTTGATAGTCTGTATAAGCGCTTATTGGGATGACAGTATTTAAGCCATCATTTCCGCCATTTAATTCTACAAGAACTAATTTTCTATTGGACACATCACAGTTATAGAAAGTGTTCATCATTTTCATTGAAGCCTGAACTTCAAACGGCAACATTACAGCTGCTGATGCCGTACTCGTTAGTTTTATAAATTGACGTCTTTTCATGGCTCTATGGTTACATTAATTGAAACTCAGCTGCGTTAATCATCGTTGTAAATAAGTTATCTAATCGTATTTTAACCTGAACCTTATTCCCAGTTTGAAGATATTCATACCATGCAGAATTCCAATAAGACGCATCAAGTCCATCAGATAAAATAGAAACAAAATACTCAACTCTACTAGCGTCTATTGGCTCACAATAAAGTAGGTCTGCAATATCTTGAACTAAGTTATTGGCGTCACTTGCAAGAGGGAAATTACCAGAATTCTCAACATAATCAACACTGTCAAAAATTGCTCTAATGTTTACATTATTATTACTGATTTTATTTCTTCCCGTTATAAAACATTCAATGAGCTTATAACGTCCAATAATGGTGTTTGAAGAAAACCAACTTCGATCAAAATTAGGGGTTTGATACATCGCTGGATAGCCGGCTACCGTTTCTGGTGAGAAAGGATTAATCCCTGTGCTTGGAAAAAAAGCTGAGTAGGCGAAATTATGATAAAATTTGAAAAAATTAACTTGATCATCATTAAACGCTGCCGGTGGATTGATAGCACTTGCTTCTGGGTTTGGAATACTGATATCCAATAGACGTATTGTTTCGCTAATAAGTTGGAAAGGACTTTTTATAATACTACCTACAATTTCATCTGAAGCGACAGTATTGTCTTCATCATAAAAGTGTTGAGATTTCAGAAGCGTTGAAAGCACTTCTAGTAAATTAAAATTATTGGCTATAAGCTGATTAGATAGTGGCGTTATAATATCATCTTCAACTTCTTGATCCCATTCACTTTTGACAAAAAATCGGTATAATTTCCTACAGTATGATTTTGCAGTTGCTTCTTGAGAAAAAATCATTTCAACAAAATCATCTACTTCTTGTAGAACGCTTTCCTGAGTGGATTGTCCTGAAATCGTTTGGCTATTGAAAGCGGATGAGAATGTCTTATCATCAGTATCGTGCTTTCCTGTGTTCACATATCCCATTGGAATCCCTGTATCTGGATCGAGCGTATCTCTAAGCGGTTTGGGTTTTATTCCAGAAAAAACTTTTGCAGCATTTTGGATGTCACTTTCTTTGTAGGTTGTATAATCCCCTTCCCCAACTTGTTCGCCTTTTAAAATTGTAAAAAGCTCTAAAAACTCTCGGGAATAATTTTCATTTGGATTATTTTTGTTATTTGTATTATTATCAAGATAGTACAAAGTCGAATTGTCAAAAGTAATTTTCTTGGCAAGAGTTTTTATATTCCCATAAGCATAAAAATCTAATAACCTTAAATAGTCATAGAAGTAAGAAGATTTCGGAACTCCGTCGTCTTTAGAGACTGTAAAACAGCTATGCAGAAAAAATACAAGTTTATGTTTTAGGCAGTTTTGTTGTTGCGCATTGTACCACCACCATCCCGAAATGATTGATTTTTTCCTGAACTGACCAGTGGTAAAATCTGCTGGAGTGGTGTTTTCTGTATGCATCCAAAATCCATCAGGCACCCCAGTTTCAGCATTAACCTTGGTGTCATATGGGTGTTCCCAAAATAGAGTGGGCTCATATGATAACGCACTAACAGCTTGTTCTGGAGTAAGAGTCGCAAAGTAATCTAATGTTGTTTTTGAGTACTGAAAACAACTCCTTCTCAACAGATGTTTAGCGTTTCGATTCCCTAAGGGATCAGCAGAAAGATTTAATGATGCCAAAAATTAGTGATTAAGTCACTAAGATACTGATTGTTTTATTATTAATCTTATTTAGCAAGGTAAATTATTTATTCTGTAACGTAATTATACATGATTTATGATATCCTAATAGTTCGTTACCGCTAACAGTTTTCGTTTTATTTCGTATAATTTTTAATCACTACACTTAATTGTATATCTTTATATTCTATTCAATTTTCTCATGAAAAACACCACTCTTCTTCTTTTATTTTTTCTCACGACTCTTAAAATTTACGCCCAAATTAATCCAGATGCCATAGAAATTGTGCGAGATTCTTATGGCGTTCCACATATATTTGCTTCTACAGATGCGGAGGTAGCTTATGGCTTTGCGTGGGCCCAAGCTGAAGATGATTTTAAAACAATTCAACAAGCTTATCTTGCTGGTAATGGTTTGTTGAGTAAACATATAGGCCTGAAAGGGGCTGCTGCTGATTTTCTCGTGCAACTGATTCAGTCTGAAAAAATAGTAAACGAACAGTTTCATACGCTTGATCCAAAATTTATTGAGTTACTTCAAGGCTTCACTCAAGGGTTAAATGCGTTTGCAAAAAAGCATCCCCATGAAATCCTAGAATCCTCACTGTTTCCTCTAACGCCACAAAAATTACTTCGCTACACACAACTTCAGTTATTTATTTCAAATGGTGCCGGTGCGCTTGTCAGTGGAATTGTTAATAACGAGTTGTCTTGGCCCTACAAAATTAAACAAGACACTAAAGGCTCTAACCTCATTGCTATTAGTCGACGTCGAACCCAATCAGATGAAACCTTTTTAGCTATCAATACCCACCAACCTTTAGAAGGCCCAACGTCTTGGTATGAAGCGCATTTAGTGAGTGAAGAAGGCACCAATATTATTGGAGCGACCTTCCCTGGATCTCCTTGTCTGTTTACGGGAGCCAATGAATTTTTGGGCTGGACACATACGGTCAATTACCCTGATAAAGCAGATGTATATGCCCTAGAAATGCATCCCAACAAAAAAGATGTTTATATGGTTGACGGAAAGCCGTATACCCTAGAAAAATTTAAAGCAAAAATTCACCTCAAGCTACTAGGGATTAAGATTCCTGTTAAGAAAAAATTCTATCGAAGTATGTATGGGCCAACCCTAAAAAATAAAACGGGTGTGTATTCTGTACGTACCCCAAGTACTTCCAATATTAATGCTGTTGAGCAATGGTGGCGCATGAACAAAGCAACCAATTTTACAACGTTTTATAAAGCCTTAGAAATGAAAGCACTTCCGGGCTATAATATTGGGTATGCCGATAGAAACGATACTATTTTTTATATCTCAAATGGTAAAATCCCCATTAGAAATGAAGGCTATGATTGGACAGATGTCGTGCCTGGAAATACTCGAAAAACCCTTTGGGACACTTACTATCCTATTGATCAACTTCCACAGGTCATTAGTCCAAAATCTGGATTTGTGTACAACGCCAATCACAGTCCATTTAAGTCCTCAGGAAAAGACGACAATCCGAAGGCAGAAAAGTTTGCAAGCGCCATGAATTTTGAAACCTATGACAACAATCGCTCAACACGTTTAATTCATCTACTTGAAGAAAAAGAACATATTGATTATGAGCGTTTCAAACGTATCAAATATGACCATCAATTACCAACACCTCTAAGCTACAATTATATGGATTTAAACCCCTTGTTTGAGATGAAAGCAGAGGATTACCCAGAAGTTAGTGCGCTATTAACTACAATTAAAAATTGGGATCGCGTTACCAACCCGGAGTCTTATGGCGCTGGAGCCTATGCATTACTTTACTATCAACTTGGGCCGTTCTATGAAAAACTTCCCGAAGATGGTGTTTTTACGCATAACGTGTTGTTTGAAGCCTTGAAAACAACAAAGGCATATATGTTGACGCATTTTAATAGTGAACGTGTTCGCCTAGGCGATTTTCAAAAGCTCGTGAGAGGGGAAAAAGTTCTGCCAATTTTTGGCTTACCAGATGTCGTTACAGCAATGCGAGGAGCGCCTTATAAAGATGGAAAAATAAAGATTACACATGGGGAGTCTTACATTGGATTGGTGCGCTTTACGCCTACCAAAACGTATTATGAATCTGTTATTTCATATGGAAATAGTCGAAGGCCAGAAAGTCCACATTATTCTGATCAGATGGAGTTGTATGTTAATTTTAAAACCAAAACAATGTCATTTGACAGGTTAGAAGTTTTGGATTCAGCTATCAGAAGTTATGCTCCGAAATAAATTTTGAAACTCTACGAACTAAACACACCCACAATACAAACAAAAAAACGATTCTATTTCTAGTAAGGTTTTAAGTAATCGTACTAGTAGCAGAAGGCTCTACATCTTCCTTTCTAAATGTAAATGTTTTTAGCTATAAATTAAAAATAGTTGGAGCGTGTCTATAATTCATTGTAAACTTAATGGATAAAATATTTAGGTCAAATTCCCTCAAATTGTTATAAAATTTATTTATATTGAATCATACAATAAATATTGATCACAGTTGAGAAATTTAAGACGTGAATTTATAAAAAAAACAGTGCTTGGAGTATCCTTTATTGCAATGTCTAGTCCATTCAAACCCTGAGGGCGCTCACTAAAGTCGCTCTTTCTTCTCCTCCAAGTTGGAAAGATTTAGTAGAAATAGCACGTTGGGCTCCCACCATTCACAACCTGCAACCTCATCAAGTGAAAATAATTTCCGAAAACGAAGCAGAACTTTTTTACAATCCTGAACGACTCTTGCCAGTAGAAGATCCGGATTCTATATTTACAACAATAGCGTTGGGCGTCTTCATTGAACACCTTTCAATTGCTGCAGCTCCATTTGGTTATAAAGTAATAATAGAGCATCTACATGATTCGGTTACAATTAAATCATCGAAACCAACCCTTTTTGCAACGCTTAATCTTGTTTCAAGCTCAGAAATAGAGGAACTAAACAAAAAATTGATTTTTGAAAGAAGAACGTCTCGTCTTCATTATAATGGCAAAAGGCTTAATAAAAATACAATTGAACGAATAAAAAAAGAAGTTGAAAAATTTGGTCATGATTTTTTTCACTCATCAGAGAAAAACGTTGTCGACTTTGTAGTCAACTTAAATGAAGAAACATTGTTTGAAGATTTGGCTTCAAAACCAACGAGGGATGAACTTGATCGGTTGTTTAGATACAGTAAGAAAGAAGCTCAAGTTCACAAAGATGGGCTCTGGACAAAGTGTATGGGGTTTTCTGGCCGTTTGACTAAATCTATTTTTAAAAACCATAATAGATGGGCCAAAGGCTTTCGTAAAAAATTATTAAAAAACTATTATATGTCAACGTTCAAGGGAACCAGTACAATCTGTTGGTTTGGGGGCGCATTTAACCATAAAGAAGACTGGATTCAATGTGGAAGAATGTTTGCTAGAAGTTGACTCATAATGAGCGATGAAAATGCTTACATTCACCCATTTGGGTCTTTGATTACAAACAAAAATGCTTACACTAAAATTGAAGATCAATTAACTCAGCCAGAACACCCTAAAAAGACATGGATGATTTTTCGTGCAGGATATAGTAAAACTCCGACAAGAAGTTATCGGCTAAGTACAAACGAACTATTAATTAAATCATGAGACACCTAATACTATTGTTCTATGCTTGGTTAATTGAAATTTTTCGAAAACCATTAATGCTATCTAATTTTACCATAAGGCTTATATATGTCCCTGGAATTAATAAAATCAGGCAGTTTAATAGTAAAGCTAGAGCCTATTCAGAATTTATTAAAGCCAAAAGAAGAGTCCCTGCATATAAAACATTTTTAAAAACACATAATTTTTCGAAACCTTCGTTTAGTGGGCTGGTACCCAACATCCATGAGATTCCAGAAATTGATAAAGAAAATTATATCAAGAAATTTTCTATTGATGCTAGATGCGTTGGAGGAAAAATTCCAACTAAAAATATAATTATTGATGAATCCTCGGGGAGTAGTGGCACGGCAACCAACTGGGTTCGAGGCTTAAAAGAAAGAAAACGGAATGCTAAAATGATCGAGTTTGGAATGCGAACGTTAATCGGTAAAGAGCCTCTATTTGTCATTAATGCTTTTGCATTAGGCCCTTGGGCTACTGGCGTCAATGTGACCATGAGTTGTGTCTCCTTTTCAAAACTAAAATCTTTAGGACCTGAAAAAGAAAAAATTGAAAACACCCTAAAACAATTTGGGGAGAATCATAATTATGTAATAATGGGGTACCCTCCCTTTCTAAAATATTTGGTTGATAATTCAGAAATAGAATGGAATAAATTTAACATTGCCTTCATTTTTGGAGGGGAATCAATGTCTGAAGGAATGAGGGATTATCTATTTCAAAAAGGCATTAAAAAAGCCTACAGTTCTTTGGGAGCATCCGATTTAGAATTAAATATTTCGGCAGAAAATGATTTTACAATAAGCCTGAGACGCTTACTGCGTTCAAATAAATCATTACAATCAAAAATATTAAAACATACTGGTGCACTTCCAATGATTTTTCAATATAATCCAACAGATTTTTTAATTGAGTCGTCTGAAGCTGGAGAATTAATTGTTACGATCGGTCGCCCCGATTATATATCTCCTAAAATTAGGTATAATATACATGATAGAGGCCATACATTATCCCTTAAAGACCTATACTCTGTTTTAAAAAGTTTGAATATCAGCCTTGACAAATTAACAAAACCTCAAACAGATTTACCATTACTATTACACTACGGAAGAGCAGATATGACAGTATCGTTTTTTGGGGCAAACATAAGCCCTACAGATATTAATGAAGTTATTTATTCGTTACCCGAATTATCTAAAATTATTAACTCTTACAACCTTTCTATAGATGAAGACAACGAAGGGGCAAAAAAATTAATCGTTTCACTAGAAGTTCAGGAAGGTGAAACAACCGAATTACTAGATCTTGAAAAAACTCAAGTTGCCTTTTTTGAAAATTTATCAACAATTAATCAAGATTTTAGAGAGGCTAGAAAAATGATTCCCAATAGTAGTCTCACGGTACTTTGTTTTGAAAATTTTGGTTCAGGGTCATTCAAAGAAAATGACATCCGAATAAAAGCGAAGTATATTTTATAATTAAAAAATTAACTATTATTTTTAAGATTCAACTATAATTATTCATTATAAATAAATCCATTTTAAATACCTTGATTTTATACCATTGAGATTATTTGTTTGAACAAATATTCTAAAATTCTTTAAAAACGCATTGAACAAAAAAGTGACTTTAGTACAAGTGAAACAGAATTATCAGCTGTAAAAAGTAGGTAAAACATTTTTTTGACTTGGTGAAACAATAGTGAAATAAAAAGATGAAAACAAATGACTATAAACGGCATTAAAATAAATAAAAAACTCTTATTTTCAGATAGGAACGTAGGGAATTAAAATAAAACAAAATTATATTTGTGATCGCACTAGGATTATTTCACGATCCTTTAAAGCTCCGTAATCTAAGTAGAGCCTCAAAAATCATAGATTTTTAGTTTTGTTTCTGCTCAAA
>Ga0209119_1000286_pt1 | contig 50871 bp, 66 predicted proteins | sample COG_03_FD_184747 | JGI IMG/M metagenome (GOLD analysis project Ga0209119, IMG submission 184747) | Pelagic Microbial community sample from North Sea - COGITO 998_met_03 (SPAdes) (version 2) | ecosystem: Environmental > Aquatic > Marine > Neritic zone/Coastal water | place: Helgoland, sampling...
CTAAATTTTTTTAATATGCAAGTTTTTTAACACTTATTTTCAAATTATTTTTAATATAGTATAAATTATGTATATGTATGGCTTATTTATATTGAGAGTGTGAAAAAAATTATTTTAAAAAATTTTTAGAAAAGTATTTTTTAACGAATGTGTGGACTAACCCAATACATCACCCCCTCTTCCGTTTCGTTTGGGGTTACCACCCCTTCACTTCACTCCAGGGGTCACACTCTTCTTTAGTTTTGGAGGGATTAGGTTTTCTTCATTGATTAAGTGTTAATCAGTAGTTAGTTGAGTAATCCGTGCAATAGCCGTAATAACTTAATAGTCCGTAAGGTCAACTAATTATTAATATTAGGTGCTTAATCTAATGTCATCAGCCCTATGATAATACCAGCAATGGTATTTGGTTCTACTTAAATGGTGTCAACACTCAATGGTAGTTAAGAGTGTTTTATTAACTAATATTAATCAACTAAAATATAAAGATTATGGAAGGTTTAAAAGATTTAACAATTGGTTTTTATCAAACTAAAGAGTTAGAAGTATCATTATTAACTATAACAAAGTTATTAAATGAAGTACGTGGTACTAAAGATTATTTTACGCTACGTTTATTAGGGTTAGCTATAAATGATATTGAAGAGAGTATTAAAAAACGTTCTGAAAGAGAACAACTTAATGCTTGAGGATAAACTGAATACTTACAATCTTAATATTCAATGGTAGTAAGGGTTGAGGGTGTGTTTATTTGATGATGATTGTGTGTAATAAGTCTCACATCATCTCTCACACACAAAATCAACCCTTCAAAAACATCATTAAATTAAGCATCACAAAATATATAGCTTAATTAAATTACAACAGTCAAAGCTAAACTGTACACAATTAGCATTTAACAATTATAAACGACACTTAAGTCACAAAAGCTGAAGAGCCTTATACTAAACAAAATATGGAAGTAACAAGATTTGAAAAAGACGGACAAAAGATTTGGGAAAAAAATGGTATATTCTCTGGGTGTATTAAAGCAACTCAAGAAACATTTAACCCTGAAACAGGATTTGTAAATGTAACAACACATATGAATTGGGTTAAAGCTAATTCTGAAGAAGTTGTTGAAAGAATGATTACAAGTGTATCATCAATGATTGAAACAGGTAAATTAGTGCCATTTAGAGTATTCTCTTTAACACCTATTTATGCAGGTCAAGAAGAAGATATTAATCCACAAACAGAAGTTAAATTAGGTAGATATTCTCAATCAAGATTGGGAACACCAGCTAAAGCTTTAGAAATGGATAGAACATTCATTGAAGTTGAAGTACCAGTTGCTAAAGTTAAAGTAGAAGCTGAAGCATAATAATATTAGGGGAGTAAAATCCCCTTTTATTTTACTTAAAACCTCTGAAGAGTCTTTGAAATTAAGACGAAACATATTAATGTCAGGTTTAAAAATATAAATTAACACTTAAATACACAATTATGAAAAACTATCAAATTATTACAGGAACACCTAAAAAAGATAATGCCCAATTTCCTACAACATCACGTAGAGTAATTAAACACGGTAAAAGACCAAGTAAATTTCAATTAAAAATGAATAGATTTAGAGCATTTATTTATAAAGAAACTGATGAATTTAGTGTTAACAGCTCTAAAATAGATAATGTTAAACGTGTTAAATTACGTAAACAAGCATTAGCTCACGCTGGCTTTTAAAAACATTAAACCTCACAGAGATAACATCAATGTGAGGTATTATTAATCTTAAATTATAAACTATGAATAAAGAAGATGCTAATTTATTAACAGAGGAAGAAATAAAAATAATATTAGAGTTTGAAGAAACAGACTCAATGTTTGAAGAAGAATTTTATCACGATAGTATTAATGAAAGATATCAAGAATATTTATTAAGAGGCGATAGTCAAGAACACGCATCTAATTTATCATTTGATGATAACATAGGTTGTGATATAGAATATACTGAAGAACAAAAAAGAGTTTATTGTAAACATATTATAATAAGAAATATAATAATGGCATTAGGACCATATTATGAATTTGATAATTAACACTACATATAACGTAGTAATCTAAAACTAAACGAAATGATAAACATTAAAATATTAATACTAATATGGTTATTAGTAGGATTAGCTACATCTTTAATAGTAGTAGCAACATCACAATCACCTAAATATGAAAAAGGAGATTGGAAATACATATTAGCAGGAACATTTGGAGGTATATTAACAGCACTTGTAGTTGTTATTATATTATTTGATATACATATAATATCACCAAATAGAGAACTTAAAAGAAAGAGTAAATGTTCAATTAAATGAACTCTAACTAAAACTACAAATAGTTTGTAGATATATAGCTAAATTAAATAATATACAAATGAAAAGAATTAAAACATTATTATCAATACTAATGATATTAGTATTATTAACATCTTGTGCAGACAGTAAAGAATTTACAATAGATGGTAAAAAACAAACAATTGAACCTTATGGATGGTTTGATTTAGAAGCTAAAAATGATAGTATTAACTATAAAGTAAATACAGGTAATGTTATTTTATCCATTATTTTAGTGGAAACAGCGTTTGTACCTATATTAATAACAGGTAACCAATTATTCGAACCAGTTAGTAAAAAATAAATAACTATGAGAAATAATGACAGTAGATTAATTAAAAATGCATTTATAATAATTATAGTAATTGTAATATTTTTAATATCAGCATTAATATAGTCAGACAAAAGACTTAAAAAGAGGGGAAAGCAGAAATCCCTTAAACAAATAGAAGCTTAGAGCTACATGAAATCATCTGTAAAATAGATTGACACTTTCACAAAAAGAAGAAGTGCTGATGTAGAAGTAATAACAAACAGTAAAATTAAACTCTCATCCAATTGCAGGGCATGGATTACCAAGCAGTAAAAGTTCTACAGGATAGAGCCAAGGTGCAACCTTGTGGGAGTTTTTAATATAATAGTGTAAGATGTTGGGCTCATAATTTGACACAACTATTAATATAGGTTAAACATTGAAACCTTTGTGAATTAACCTCGGTCCTGAATAAGGATAAAACCGTGGTCAATGTTCACATAAAGATACTAATCCTGAATTGACAGGAAGAAGATTATAGTCACTTAGATGATTATATACCAAGGAGTAATCCTAGAGTGTTGTTCCCTTGAGAAAGGAATACCTAGTGCCATGTTTTAGAACTAGTGTGAAAACTAATTCCTCTGCATTAGAACACAAATGAGTTCTCAGCAAGTAGTTATTAATAATAAAGCCTAAAGTCCTGGCGGATATATTGAAATCTTTAGGTATAACTACGCTACCCTACTCTTATTAGTAAAAAAATTAAAGACAGTTGGGCAGACAACCTGCACTAATAAGAAAGAGGGTTATAAATCCTATACACGTAGAGAATATTGTATAGGATTACTAAATAATATTTAAAAAGCAGTAACCTGCTAAGTTAATTGCTAATATATTAGGACGAGGGTTCGATTCCCTCCATCTCCACAATAATACGTTTAAAAAGTAAACAATCCGTAAGTCTTTACAGAGCATGGTCTGTTATTTGGGGATGACTGGTATTGACTGTATAATATAGTAGATTAAATAGGGTTATAGCAACCAATAACTGGAAAAGTTATTAATATGTTTGGACAACCTCAGCTTAGAGCTGTAGCATAACCAACGTTTCTTAGGGTGTACGACAACACCCTTTTTTATTTTAAAACAACATTAACAATATAAAACTAATAAGATGAAACTGAAATGTAAAGTAATAATGTTACCTACAAATGATTTAACATTTATAAGATTTAACAAATCTTTAAATATTATATCACCTGATATAAGTGATTATGGTGTTAAAGTAAATAATTATATAAGTTGTCAACACCTCTACATCACTTCAGATGATGAAATTAAAGAAAGTGATTGGGTTTATAACAAAGTTCAAAAAACAGTTTTCAAAGCTGATGCATCATTTATGAAATTAATAGGTAATAGTTTATCTACTAATCATAAAATAATAGCAACTACTGATAAATCTTTATTAAGTAGTAATTCTATACCTCATCCAAGAGGAGGTAATAGTAAACAAATGGTAGGTACACTACCTCAACCATCACAAGCATTTATTGAGAAGTATTGTAAAGAAGGTGATATTGATGAAGTGTTGGTTGAGTATGAAAGAATAGATACTTATCATAAAACGTTGGATGGTAGTAGCTGGGGAAAATTAATACCTAAAGTAGATTCACATAATACTATTACTATTCATTCAATTAAAAATAGTTGGAACAGGGAAGAAGTGATAGAATTATGTAAAACTGCTGCTAATGACTATGTAGAAATCATAACTAATGAAGCTAATTGGATTAAAGAAAACTTATAACAATGAAAACACATAGAATTTACACAGTTAATAATAAAGCTGTATTAATATTACAGAGATTTACTCATGCATATTTAGTACAATTTATTAAAACTGGTAAACAAGCTAGTGTTAGTAAAAATTGTATTAAATACTTTAATAAACAAATAAAAACAAACATTAACCAATTAAAATTACAACTATGACAACAGAAACAATTATATTAATAACTTGGTTTTTAGCAGGTTTAATAGCTGCATTATTAGTAATAAATGATATGAAAGAAGATATTAAAATTAAAGATATCTTACCAGCATTATTATTTGTAATTCTTGGTTATTTAACATTGATAGCTACAATAATAGCACTTGCAGTAAAAAATAGTGATGTAGTAATATGGAAACATCCTAAAAACAGATAAACAATTAAATTAAACTTAAATTAAATAAAATGAAAAAAGAGTATATAGTATATGTGACAAAAGTTTCACATAAGAAATTAAGAAAGTCTACTTATTGGGCAACAGGAAGTGGAGAAGAAATTCTTATTAAAGATATTGAATTTAACCACCTAATAAATATTATTAAGTATTTATTAAAAGCTAAAGAAGAATCTTTAAAATATGATTTACCAATGTTAGAATTTGAAACATTTAGTTTAGAAAAATGGATTGAAGTTCTTAAAAATGAATTAAACTTTAGAAAATAAACAAAAACAATGAAAAAATTTATAACAATATTAATATTATTAATATCATTACAATCGTATACTCAATCTACTTTAGATAGTATACCAAATATTACAGAAACAGAAAGAATTATTGATAAATATGGTAGTAAAATATCAGATGGTTTCAATAAAATGGTAGAAAATGTAGCACCAATGGCTGAACAAGGTTTTACAATGGTTGTAAAATTGAAATTCGTTGAAGGTATTATATTGTTATTACCATTATTATTTGCAATTATATTTTTAATATTATTTAAAAAAGAATATAATAAAGTATATAATGAAATTAAAGATACTCATTATAATGATGTTTTTGATTGCGATAATATTACAGCATTTATAGTAATATATTTAATATTATTTAGTATATTTACATTAATTGCAATATTTACAACATATGATGCAATTATACATATATTTATACCAGAATGGTTTGCAATTAAAGAAATATTAAATTTAATATAAAAAAATAACTATTATTCCAATTGCATGGACTAGTAATCTCAATGTGGCAAAGTGCAACAAGTTTCCATAAAGATTATAATAGTTTTTAAATTAACCTAATAATACATAAAGTATGTTTACAACAGAAGATAAAGTAACTAAAAAAATAGGAGATGCTTATTATTGTATACAAGATGGTAGTAAATTCAACCATCATTATCCTTTTACAATACAATTAATTAAAATAGAAAATAATAGTACTGCAACAAGTAAAAGAGAACATGATTCAAGAATTGATTTAAATGATCCTGGAGTTAAAAGATTTCACAATAAAAAAATAGCAAAAGCTTATTTAAAATATCTTAAAATTTTACATAACAAAATATAATAAACTAAAACTATTTACAAAGTAATAAAACTCGTAGTGACTCTTAACTGAGAGCTACATGTATACTAGAAGGCTGGTAAAGATCCAGAAGTAAATAGTTTTTAAACAGTCAAATCGTCTAATTGGTTAGGACAATTCGCTAATCGCTTATAAATATAGGTTCGATCCCTATTTTGACTACAAATTAATAATTAAACATAAATAAACAAACATTATGCAAAAACAAGAAAACAGAGTATTATTAAACAGAGGACAAATTATTGACAGAATTATTATGAATTTAAATAAAAGAAATGTTTTAGATCATAAAAATTATTTAGTACAACCTGGTACTATTGTAGTATAACAATTAATCTTATAAATTATAACACTATGAAATTACAACGTAAAAGAATTAATAAAAATACAGGTATTCCTGTAAGATCACAATTAGACATGATGACTATGTTTTTATCTTTAGGATATACAAAGAAACAATCATGGGATAAACTTAAAATGAGTAATTGTAGAAGTGCTAGTCGCTTACAATTTGCTAATTAACAACTTATGAAATATTTAATATTTATAAGAAATAGAATAGGCGGTGGTAGATTCATCGCCTATTTTAATAGTGGCTTTTTTCATTTCAATGATGAAAGTGGGTCAAGAACAGTACATATGAGAGATGTTAAACGAAGTTATTTAAAATAGTTTATCATCTATAACAATATTATTTGAAGTTCATAGTTTTAAATAATTTTTAAGGTTAATTGAAGTAAATAGTCTCTAATGATGAAATTGAAGTAATCATTAGAGTTCTATTTATACTTTTAAAGCATTTTAAGTATGTTTTAAACAACCTTAACAATAATTTAATATACTTATATAACTTAACAAATTTAAATCTCTTAAAACTTATGAAATTAAAACTTAAATATAGAAATAATAAATATTTCAATGAGAATGATATTTTTGTATTTTATGATAAACCCCTAAAAAAGATATTCACAAGTAAATGTTTTTTCTCTAAGGGATTTTATTATACAACTAAAAGTTTGCAGTACAAATGTAACTCAATTAGATCCAAAAAACTTGAGTGCTAAAGAAAAGTAACATAAAAGAAATATATATAAGTATATAAATATACTTAGATCATAGCTTTTTTATTTTAAACTCATTTGATTGAAGATAAACAATAATGGAGAATCTGAATTAACAGATACGGATACTAAAGGAAATCCTAAATTATAGACTGTATCAGCAGTCGTGTTTATAAAGTGAAGACTGATGTTCACTGTTAAATCAAAGAGTTTATTATAATTAATAATTAAAAAATATATAAAATGAAAAAATACAAATTAGTTAAATAAATAAGCAATGAATAAATACAGAATTGAATATTGTGAAGAAAATGGAATTAAAGTAAAAGAATTTAATAAATATAACGTAAATAATTACACTGACTTTTTAGAGAAGAAATTAGAAGCTATTAATTATACACGTTGTTGTAAAAGCGATAGCGAGCAGTTGTGCGATGAAGGAAACTTAGGTAAGATTAAAAAACTTTACACTACAATTGGCGGTGAGTGGATAGAATATAAAACAGAATAGCACAATTGTTTACAACGTATATGGTTAAGGTTAGTTGCGGATAGATTATTAATGAATAAAATAAATACAAAAATGAAAAAATACAAATTATTGAAGATTTACAAAGGATCACCTAAAATAAATACCGAGATTGTAGAAACTATGATTATGGGTTCTAGACCAAAGTTTAGAACGTTTACTATTTCAGGACCTAATAAAGGTGATTTTAGAATAGATAACCCAGAAATTAGCCCTGAATATTGGGAGGAAATAGTTGAATATCCAATAGGAACTAAAGCTACAGATACTAGAATTAACAAAACTTTTGTAAAAAAAGTAGATGGTTGGTATAATTCTAATAGAACAGCTCATACTGATGAATCTATTAGTGGTGCTAAATGGATAAATATTGTAGAAAATGAAATAGTTGAAAAAGATTATGAGATATTATCTTTTAAACAAAATTCTGGAATTACAGATTTATGGACTAATTTTGGGTTAAATCCTAATTGTTGGTGTAGAAATAAAAATAATTTTGCAGTTACATCTGGGTATACTTTAGAACAAATTTTAAATAATCCACTATATTCAATTCATTCAGTAAAAAGATTATCTGATGGTGAAGTGTTTACTGTTGGGGATAATTTAAGTAGTAATGCTAATATTTTCACACTTGATAGTATCATTTTAGATGTTCACATGGGATTAAGAATATCTCCATATGAGGTAGTAGGTACTATAGCCTTGAAAAATGTTGTTAAATGTAAAAAACCATTATTTACAACAGAAGATGGTGTTGATGTAATACCTAAAATAGGTGGCGAGTTTCAATATTGGAGTTTAAAGTTAGATAACTGGAGAATTAGTGATGCTCCTCATATTTTAAACAGTAATACAATTATACCAATATCAACAAAAGATTTATTAAGATGTTGTAATGAACTAAGATTTTCAACAAAAGAAAAAGCTGAAGAATATATTTTATTAAATAAGCAACATTTAAGTATGCAAGATTTAAAAAATACAGGTTGCATAAGTCAAATACAATGGGATATTATACTTGATTATATTAGAACTACTAAATTATAAACTATGTTTAACAAAGGAGATGTAGTTGTAAAAACATACACCACTAATACAACTAATAGAGTTGGAAGTAAAAAAGATGATATTTGGAAAATTAATAAATTAACTTCATTTACAAAAGACTCCGCTTATTATCCAGATGGTAAAAGTCATTCTATAGACGTTAGAAAAGCTACAGATAATGAAATTAAATGGTTTGAAGCAGGTATAACAAATATTAATCAAATACCTGAAGTAGGTGGTACTTTTTGTACAGAAAAAATTAAAAGAATTGATTATACTTTAAAGTATTCTATTATAACTAATGGAGGGACTTATAGTTTAAAATATTGGTTAGAAACCTATTTAAAAAGATACAAACCACCTATTAAATCACCAAATATTTGCAATGAAGTAGCAATAGAAGAATTATTCAAAGTGGAAGATTTAAAGAACTGTAAAATAGGTAATTTAACACCTGAAGATCATGAAATTATACAACCTTGGTTATTTAGTTTAGGGTATGAATGGCAAAGTGGTGCACATCTTACAAAAACAGACCAACCTTATTTATGCACAACAGGTAATAATCACATTTTTAAAAAATCTAATGTAACAGATTTTAATAAATTACAAAGAACACCAATTAAAAAAGAATTAATTTTAAATTATATTAAACAATTAAATACAAACAATAATTATGAGCAAATTAACAAGAAAAGAGAGATTAAACCAGAGTCAAGAACAATTAGAGGCGCAAGTATTAGGATACCAGTTATCACAGGAAGAATTGCAAGCGCAAGCAGACTTATTGGCAACAAAGCAAGCGGTAAGTGCGTCAAAAGCCAAATTAGAAAGTTTGAAATCGTCGCAAACATTATCACTTGTTGATATTGTATCTGCTGAAAATGAAGTTGAAGCTTTAACTAAAGGTCAAAAACGTTTAGAAGCTTTAATTAAAGAATTATTTCCAACAAAATAGTAAAAATAAGGAGAGTTATTATATTAGTAGCTCTCCTTTAAAATATTAAATATGAATAATCAAAATAATACACAACAAACAAGAGAGTCAGTTAATAAAAATGTATCTAAATACAATTTAATTAATAAATCTTATAGACAAGTTTGGGAATCTAAAAGAAAATATAGATCAATTTAATTATGAAAATTTGGCACCTTGGAGACACTCACTCATATCACAGTTTATTAAAAATACCTGATGATATAGATATAGTTATACATTCTGGTGATTTTAGTAATTATAAAGATGTATATAAAAATGAACCTGAAACTAGAGATTTCTTAAATTGGTACTCAGCATTACCTATTAAACATAAAGTATTAATTGCTGGTAACCACGATGCTGTAGCATTTCATAGAGGTAAAGAGTTTAGACAACTTTGTAAAGATTTAAATATTATATATTTAGAGAATGATCATGTAGCATTACCTACTGATGAGCCATCTCCTAATAAAGGATTTATTAAAATATGGGGAAGCCCTCATACACCTCAATTTGGAGATTGGTATTTCATGAAGAATAGAAGTAAACTTGATAGAGTTTGGCAATCTATACCTGATGACACTGATATAGTAGTTGTTCATGGTCCACCTAAAGGAATGTTAGATTTATCTTATGATAGATATAATACTGTAGAAATGTGTGGTTGTAGTGCTCTTAAAAAGAGAATGCTTGCTATACAACCTAAGTTATGTTTATTTGGACATATTCATAATAACAAAGATATTATAAATGCTGGAAAAACTAAATTAGCTGGATATGATACTATATTTAGTAACGGAAGTGTTTTAACAGATGGTAAGTTTGGAGAATTAAGTAGTAATGGTAACATATTAGAAATTTAAATAATATATTAATGAAGAAAGATGATGAAGAATGAAATATATATACGATTTAGAAACGTACCCTAACATGTTTCTAGCTAGTTTTAAATGTATAATAACTAATAAATATTATGAATTTGAGATTAGTGATAGAAAGAGTGATATAGTTGAATTAAGAAAGTTTCTATATCAAAAAGGGTTAAAATTAATAGGGTTTAACAACCTTAACTTTGATTATCCTGTATTACATAATAGTATATTAAAGGATAAAACTGATTGGAATGCAAATCAAATATATAAACAAGTTGAGTTAATTATAAATTCTGAATATTCTGCAATATGGGAAAATCAAATTAAGATACCTCAGCTTGATTTATATAAAATTTGGCATTATGATAATCGTAACAAATCAACTAGCTTAAAATGGTTAGAATTTGCTATGAGATTACCTAATGTAGAAGATTTACCATATAAACCTGGTACAATATTAACCTATGATGAAATGGATCATATAATAAAATATTGTAGAAATGATTTAGATGCTACACACGATTTTTTTAATTTAAGTGGTAAACATATAGCTATTAGACAATTTTATACTAAAAAAGAAGATATTAATTTAATAAATGCTTCTGAAACTAAAATTGCAAAAGATGTATTTGGTAAGTATTTATCTAAAGAAATGGGAATATCTTATAAAGAATTGCGTAAACTACGTACTGAAAGATATCATATTTCAATTAAAGATTTAATATTTCCTTATATTAAATTTGAAGATGAAGAAAATATTAAATTATTAGAATACTTTAATAGTATTGAATGGAAATCTAATGGTGATTATTCTACTAAAATACAATATTCTAACACTTACTTAAATGTTAAAAGAGAATATGGTGAAGGTGGACTTCATAGTTTTGATAAAGGTGCTATTTATGAGTCTAATGATGAATATATGATATACGATTTAGATTTTGCTTCATATTACCCTCACTTATCATTTAAGAACGGGCTACATCCTGAACATATACCTAATGAAGTATTTAATACTTTATATGAAGGTTTTTATACAGAGCGTAAGAATTACCCTAAATCAGATCCTAGAAATTATGTATTAAAAATTATTTTAAATGCATCTTATGGTTTAAGTAAAGATAAACACGCTTATTTGTATGATCCTAAATGGCAATTAGCAATTACTATTAATGGTCAACTTTTGTTGACAATGTTGTCAGAATGGGTTAATAAAGCAACTACATATTGTAAAATATTATTTGAAAATACTGATGGTGCAGCATTTATTATTAAACGCTCTGAAAAACACTTAGTTGATGATGTTTGTAAAAGAATGGAAGCATTATCTAGTATAGGTTTAGAAGCTCAAGAATGTGATAGAATGATAATGCGTGATGTTAATAATTATATTAATGTTATAGAAGGCTATAAAGTTAAGTTTAAAGGATGTTTTGAGATTGATAGAGATTATCATAAGAATCATTCTAAACGTATTATACCACTAGCATTAGCTAACTATTACATAAATAATATACAACCTGAAGAAACTATATATAATCACCTAAATAAAGATGATAATTATAGTTTTGCAGATAATCACGGAGTATATGATTTTTGTTTAGGTGCTAAAATGAAAGGTTCTAATAAATTATATAGTAGAAATATTATTGATAATGCTGTTGTGGATGAAAGTCTTAACAAAATGAATAGGTATTATGTTTCTAATAACGGTTGTGAATTAATTAAAAAATTACCACCGTTAGAAAAGAACTATTTAACTGAAACTGAAAAACATAATATTAAAACTGGTAATAACCAATTAGATATATTTAATTTTGTAAAAGATGTTAGAGTTGAACCTGAAGATAGAGAGAGTAATCTTGAAGCTGGTTGGAAATGTACTTTATTTAATAAGTATAAAGAATCTGATAATTATGATATTAATTATGATTATTATATTAAAGAGTGTAACAAAATAATTAATAATATAAAATAAATATGATGTTTATACAAATAATGCCACCACCAACTATACCACCTCCACCACCAGGTTTAACTATTGGAAGTGGAGAAGTTAGTTTAATAATAATAGTATTAATAATACTTTATTTAAAATATATTTATAAAAACAAATAATATGAAATATAACCATATTAAATTAGCAATAGATTTAGTTACAAGTACTTATAATATTACTGAACCTTTTGAAATACAAGAGAAAATTGAAGAAAATTTAGATATGGAATTACATATTAATGATATATTAAAACATTTAAAAATAGATACTTATGACACCAAAAGCATTTACAGGTTACAGATGGTGGGAACAAAAGAATCCTGCTTATAGAGAAGCTTGTTTTAGAAAAAGTATTAAAGAAACAATAGAATTGAAAGGTAAGTATGATTATTTTATAAAACAAACTAATAAAAAATAATTATGGAAGAGCAATTAATAACATTTAAAACAGCTAAATTAGCTAAAGATAAAGGATTTGATGAACCTGTATTAGCAATATATTCAGGTAATCAACTAGGCTACATACAAGAGGGAGATAAGTTATTTAGAAAATGGAATCATTGTAGAGATGCTACATATTCAGCTCCAACACAATCTTTATTACAAAAATGGTTAAGAGAAAAACATACTATAGACATATGTATAGAATCATATAGAAAACACTCAACTAAAGTTTATGGACAACAAGTTTTTTATGGAGAATTTATACCTACAGATACTGGATTTATTAGAAAAACAGCAAGAAAAAACAGTGTTTTTATAGCATTTTTATCTTACGAAGAAGCTTTTGAAGTTGGTTTACAAGAAGGATTAAAATTAATAACAAAATAATAATTAAAATAAATTTATGAATAAACAAATTATATTAGATGCTGAAGTTTTAGCAAAGAATAATTTGTCTATAAATGAATTTTTATGTTTACTAAAGATATACTTTAGTGAATTAAATGAAGATATAGATTATGATGATTTATATTTACATTATCAAAGTTTAGAAAGTAAAAAATTTATAAAAATAACAATAAGAGAAGAAAATGAAAGAAAAGAAATAAAATATATACTAAGAGAAAAATCTAAAGTATTGATTGAAAATTCTTTTACAGATAAAAAAGTTTCTGTTAAAAAAGATAGTATTAAAAAGAAACTATCTCAAAGATACATAAACGAAGCTGTTGAAAATGGTATTGATGAATATCGTAAACAATGGCAAGGTTTAAAACCTGGTTCAATGGGTTCACCAAAGAGCTGTAAAGATAAATTAAAGCGTTGGATGCTTGAAAATCCTGAATATACTTTTGAAAATATATTAAAAGCTGTAAGTATTTATATTAATCAATTTAATGGTGATTACAGATTTTTACAACAAGCTGATTATTTTATATTTAAAAGAGATGGTAAAGAAGAATCTTCTAGACTGTCTGCATTTATAGATGAAATAGATTTAGTAGGAAATAAAAATGAAAATTGGACTAACACTTTAAATTAAAATATAATACTAAAAGTTTAATTTAATCTTAAAAATAGTGAATAAAAATGACAAATGATGAAAAAATAGAAAAGATTATTGATATTGTTGAAATAAATGATAGAATGGAAGTTACTTATGCGTTATATGGTAAATATAATAAATTAATTAAATCTTCTGTTAATACAGTTTGTTTTAGTGGATTACCTAGAAATGATAGTTGGTTTAAATTAAAACTTAAATTAAAATGTTCTGGAATGAATAAAGATTTAATAAAGTTTTGGATTGAATTAATGATTAAAATTGAATCTAAAATTACTATAGAAAATGATTATTTAGTTATACCTAATTTAGGTTATGGTAAAACAATGATTATATTAACAGCTATAAGATTTTTATGGGAAGGTAGTAATCATTATGATTGTATACCTAGATTAACTAAAAACATATTAGATTTAAAACCTAATATAGACCCATTAAAAGCTATATTACTTGCAAATAGCTGTACTATAAAGTCTTGTGGTTGGGGACATTCTTTAGTATGTTCTGTAGTTAAAGATTTAAAAAATATTTGGCATTATAGAAGATATAAAGGTAGTACTGTATTTGGATTTACTAATTCTGGTTATGGAAATAGTAATTTGTTAGCTAAAATTAGAAAAGCTAAGATGAATGATTATGATGTATTACCAGTATTAAAACAATATGGTTATGAATAGACAAAAAATGATTAATGGTTTAAATAATATTGAAGTTGCTTTATTACATTATTTTAATAAAAATGATTCAATGTGGTTGGATGTATTAGATGGTGATTCTAGAAAATATGTTGCAGATTATTCAGATTATTCTTTAAAGGGATATTCTGGAGTTACTGTAAAATATCTCAGAACTTATTTATTTAATAAGAAATATAGTATTTCTATGATTAGCTATGTATTATTAAAATTACTTTCAGAAGATTGTATTAAGACATTACATTGTCGTGATATTGAACAAGTAGTTTTTGAATCTACAGAAAGTAGTCACGAAACTTATTATTTTATAAACAATTATGATTATGATGAAGATGAAGATGAAGATGATATTGAAAATAATGAATATAAATGTTATAATTCAATGATTAAATCATACTACGCAATTAATAATTATTTAAATTAAACTTTTGGTATTATGTAAAAACATAATATGAGCGATAAATTATTTAATAGAGTATATGAAGACCTGATAGATCGTCGTAAAAGAATTCTATCAGGCAAAATAAATTGTATTCCTTGGGGATTACCTAGATTTGAGGAAGAATCTCCAGGGATTGAACAGGGTAAATCTTATTTAGCAACCGCATCTAGTAAAATAGGTAAGTCTCAAATAACTAACTGGTTGTTTGTATTTAATCCAATTAGACAAATTATAGATGAAGGTTTAGATATTAAATTAAAGATATTTTATTTTAGTTTAGAAATGACATCAGGAGAATTAATGAGGTCAATATTTTCTAATATATTATATTTAAAAGAAGGTGTAAGAGTATCACCTAAAGATTTAAGGAGTACTAAAAAAGATGCTCCAGTATCTCCAGAGATATTAGAGTTAATTATTAAGTATAAACCTTATTTTGATAAAGTTGAAGAGATTGTTACATTCCATGATTCAGTACGTCACCCTACAGGAATTTTTAAAGTATTAGAGGGTTATGCTAAGGAAAATGGTAAAACTCACTTTAAAACAGTTAAAACTGAATCTGGAGAAGTAGAAGCATTTGATTATTATGTACCTAATGATCCTGATGAATATGTAATGTGCATTATTGATCACGTAGGTTTAATAGATGCTCAAAAGTTTCATGGTGTACAATTATCATTAAGAGAATCAATTGGATTACTTTCTTCTAATTACTTAGTTAAGCTTAGAAATAGGTATAACTACACACCTGTTGTAATTCAACAGCAAGCTGCTGCAAGTGAATCTATTGAACACGGTAAAGCTAGACAAAATAAACCTACAATGGATGGTTTAGGTGATAATAAAACAACTCAAAGGGATTTTAATTTGATATTAGGTTTACATAGTCCATTTAGATATGGAATACCAACACATTTTGACTACGATATAACATTCTTTAAAGATAATATTAGATTTTTAGAAATATTAGGTGGTAGAGAAGGTGGTGCTGGTACAATATGTCCATTATATTTTGACGGAGCTGTAAACATTTTTAAAGAATTACCATTACCAAATGATGAATTAAATTTAAGAAAAGTGTATAGAAAAATAGAAAACATAAGAAAAAAAGATAAACAAAATGGAAAAACATAGAACAGATTGTTGTGCATTAATGCAATTAAGTAGAGTTGATAATAATACTTCTTTAGGTGCTTTAAATGCAGCTATTGTAAAATTAACTAAAGAGAAATATGCTAATACTGAAGTAGGTATTACAACTGGTAATGGACAAACTGCAATATTTACTATTGTAAGTCCTGGAGAAGATATTCTTGCTGAGAATTTAACAACAGTGGGATTTAAACCTGTACATACTTTTGAAAGAAGAGTTGGTTACCCTAAACATGGTGATTTAACAATGTATATTAAAAATCTTTAAAATGGATAAATTATACGTAAAAGATAAAAGAAAGGTTAATGAAAAACCTGAAGATTTTTTTAATAGATTATATGAACATAATTATGATTTTCCCACTACTTTTTATGATAAAGATTGTGTAAACAGACAATGTAAATTTGGTGCTAGAAGATCATTTTCTGATTTGTATAAAATAATGAAGACTTATTATTCTAAAATTACACATAAACAATTAATAAAAATTATAATTGATAAATGTACAGATAATACTTATTATAATTTAATATATTGCCCTCACGTTCATAAAATTGTATTATATACAGGAGATTGGGAAGTGGATGAAGAAGATATAATTAATAAAACAGCATTTAATAGAACTTATTATGATTATAGTAGGTTATTTGGTAAAAATGAAATTAAAGAAATAGATAAATTTACTATATATTATTTATATAAAAAATTAGGTTACACAACAGAAGAAATTAAACAACAAGTTAAAAAATTAAAAACTAAAGATGAATAAAAAAACAATAGGAATTTACGCAGATAGTATTGGTGGTGAAATGAAACAAACTGCACCTTATATTAATTTTATATTAAATTTTGGAATACCAAGATTAATTACACAATATGATGACCCTGAAAAAGTATCTGAAGAATGTGATATGTTATTAATTCCTGGAGGTGCTGATATTAATCCAATGAGATATGGTGAGATTCCTCATCACAACACAGGTAGATGTAATGTTCAATATGAATATTTAGATTCAGTAATGATTCCTGCGTTTATTCTTGCTGATAAACCTATTGTTGGTATTTGTAGAGGTTTTCAAACTTTAAATGCTTACTTTGGTGGAACTTTATTTCAAGATATTAAAGGACATAATCAAACTAAAGGTTATGGTGCAAGATCTGAAACTAAAGATGATTTATGGACTGAAGATAAAATTTATAAAATTAATACTATTCATCATCAATCAGTTAAAAAATTAGGAGATGATTTAGTAGCTATTGGCTTTAGTCCAGTAATTGCAGGTTGCCCTTCTTTACTAGAGGATCAATTTCTAACAATTAAAACTTATGGTGTAAAAAGTTATATTAGTTTTACAGAAGCTTTTAAGCATAAAAGTTTACCTATTGTAGCTTTTCAATATCATCCTGAAGAATTTAATTGTGAATTTGCAATAAGTGAAATTAATAAAATTTTAAAATAATGAGTAAACAGAAATTACATAATTTATTTTTAGAAGGTTTATCACAAGAAGATTTTGATAAATACTTTGATAAAATAATGGAAAGAACTAAAAATGTTCTTAAAATTAAAGCAAAAGAATATGCTCGTGGGGGAGATAGAATGCATAATTTTAATAAAGCATCTATAAAAAACCAAGAAATTAGAGAACGTACTTTAGCAGGTATGAGATTAAAACATGAAGTTTCTATTGATGATATGATTGATGACATTGAATTAGGTTTAACACCTTCTGAACCTGTTGTTAATGAAAAATTTGGAGATAGATTGAATTATGATATCTTAGAAGAAATTAGTATTTTACACAGAATAGATTATGGCAACAATAGATAAAACTTATCATCATCTTTTACAAACAATACTAGATGATGGTTTTACGTATGAAGACCCTAATAGAAAAGGTATAAATAGAATACAAATACCATCTTACACATTTAAACATGATTTTAAAGATGGTTTTCCAGCTATAACTACTAAAAAGTTATATTGGAAAGGTATTGTAGGTGAGTTAATTTGGTTTTTAAGAGGTGATACAAATATTAAATATCTTGTAGATAATGGTATTAATATTTGGAATAAAGATGCTTATAGTTACTATTTAAAACAATATGATTTAAATAATTGGCAACATAATAAATTAACTTTATTAGAATTTGTAGAAAATATAAAAAAAGGTAATTTAAAAATAAGTGGTGTCAGCTTTTATAAGTTAGGAGATTTAGGTAGAGTATACGGTGCTCAATGGAGAGACTGGAAAGGTTTTAGTCAAGGATTGTATGCAGACTTTGAAGAAGGTACACATGATAAAATGAAAAAAGGTTTAGATCAAATATCTAATCTTATTAAAGGATTAAAAGAAAATCCTATGGGTACTAAACACATAGTAACTGCTTGGAATCCTGCTGAATTAGATAATATGGCTTTACCACCTTGCCATTGGAGTTTTGAAGTGTTAGTTGAACCTATTCATTGGAAAAGTAGAATAGATAAATTAGAAGATTTAGGTGCAACTTGGGAATCCAAAACAGATATTACGAAGGTACTGAAAAAATGGAAAATTCCAGAATACCAATTTACTTTAAAATGGCATCAAAGAAGTGTAGATACATTCTTAGGGCTACCGTTCAACATAGCTTCATATGCATTATTAGCACAGATTATTGGTAAGTTAACTAATATGAAACCTAAAGGTATTATAGGAGATTTATCTAATGTGCATATTTATAAACCTCATTTAAATGTTGTTAAAGAACAATTAAATAGAGATGTAAATAAATATAATGATGATGTGTTTGTAAATGTTAAACATATGCATGAACCAAATGATATTGATAAATATATAAATAGATTAAAAATATCTGATTTTATATTAGAAAATTACAAATCATATCCTACAATACCAGCAGAAATGTTACCTTATTCAAGTTAATAATTAAATTAAAATAATGAAAAAAAGTGAAGTAAAGACAAAAGAAGATTTAGAGAATTATTATAACACTTGTAGAAAGATTAAATTTAGAAAAGATACTGAAGTACCAAAAACTATTAGAAGTATTTTAAAAAGGATATTAGACTACCAAGATGGAGAATCTGAAGCAACTGTATTTTCTAGAGAAGGACATCATTGTCATAAAAACAAAAGTAGAAGTTTAGATGATATTATTAGAATATGTAAATATTATTTCCCTAAGCATACAGTTAAACAAATAATAAAAGGTATTTTAGATTATCAAGATACTTTTGATTATAAATTTTATTTTGGTTGGTGTCCTAATATTAGAAAAACTAACTTTAGAGGAATTGGTTTTTATTCAGCTAATTTTGGACAGCATAACCGTTATTCAAGTTTTAAATGTCAAGGTTTTCAAAATTGCAGTATTAAAGTAAACGATTATATAGATTAATTAAAGTGGTGGTAGGATGGAAGAAGATGAAAGATGGAATTACCAATAAAGAAAGAAAAAGCTAATAGAGTTAACCCTAAAAAGATTATCATTTATGGTAATCCTAAAACAGGTAAAACAGTCGCAACAGCTCAATTAGATAATTGTTTAAATATAGATTTAGAAGATGGTAGTAATTTTGTAGAAGCATTAAAAATAAATGTACTTCAATTAGCTAGAGAATCTGATAGATCACCTTTAATAGTATTAAAGGATGTTATTAATTCAATTAAAGCTAATAATAAAGAAAGTGGTACTTATTTATATAAATATATTGCAATAGACACAGTTTCTGCTTTGGAGGAAATCGTGTTACCATTAGCAAATAAAATGTATAAAAATACCAGTCAAGGTAAAAATTGGGATGGAAATGATGTAACTCTCTTGCCGAACGGAAGCGGTTATAGGTGGACGAGAATAGCTTTAAGTATGGTTTTAAATGAATTAGAAGAGATTTGTGATACTCTAATTATTTTAGGACATATGAAAGAGAAATTAGTAGGTAAAGGTGCTGAAGAAATGAATGAAAGAGGTTTAGCATTAACTGGTCAAATGGCTAGAATTACAGCTTCTCAAGTAGATGCAGTAGGTTATATCTATAGAAAGGACAACCAAACTATAGTAGACTTTACAGCAACTGAATCATTAGTTTGCGGTGGTAGATGTGCTCATTTAGTAAACAAAAAAGTAGTATTGATTGAATCTGATGAGGATAACAATATTAAAGTAGATTGGTCTGAAATATTTTTAGACTAATAAAAAAATAGTAAATAGTAATAAATAATAATAATAGTAAAAACGAAGATAGATTATGATCGATTTGAATGGAGTAGATTTCGCAGAGAAAGTTGTTAAAGTATTTAATAACGGTGTAGGAGGGAAAGTTGACAATGTTACAATAAAAGTAGAAAAAAAGTCATTGGATGGACATGTAAATGCTCCAGATTACAATGTAGTATTTACAGATAGTGAAGGTGCTTCTGCAAGTGCAGGATTTTATTACGAAGGTAGTGAACAAATTCTTATTAGTAGAGCATTACACGTTGGTAGAGCTGTTTTAGGAGCAGAATATAAGTTTCCTCCAGCAGAGAATACTAAAGATGCTTTGAATAAAATTATGAAGCTGATTAAAGATAATAGTGAAGGTAAATTATTTAACACTTTCTGTACTTACGGAAATGCTAATTATAAACCTTCTCAGTATCTAAACATTAGATTCTTTGATTTTATTGAACCAGCAGATGTTGAAAATACAAGATTGAGAGTTAAAAATGGTGATTTACTTGAAAAAGTAGCACAAGATGCACCGTCAACAAAAGCTTCTGATGCAGGAGCTGATGATGATTGGGTATAATTAATATTAATAGGGGTTGGAAACAGCCCCTATTTTAATAAACTTAAAAATATGAACGATAAAATTAAAAGTAATGAGTTTTGTAAATGTGAAGGAGTGCAAGATTTACATATAATGACTGGTGAATGTAGAAAATGCGGAAAACAATGTACTTATTAGATTATATTAATCTATGAACTTAAATGATAAAAAATATTTAGAGAAACCATTAGTTACAAAACAAGGTATTCTTGAGTATATACAAGATATTGATGTTTATAAAAAATATATGGATGGTAAAGATGTTGAACTTAGAGGAGGATTACATTCCCCTTTAAGAGAAGATAATAACCCTTCTTTTGGATTTTTTATAGGTAAAGATGGTGAAGTATGTTTTAAAGACTTTGTTAAAGGTAGTGGAGATTTTGTAAAGTTTGTACAAATAAAATTTAATATTGATTTTATACAAGCTTTATCTAAAATTATTGTAGATTTTAATATACAAGATAATTTTGTATATAAAAAATATGATAATGTTGTTAATAAAACTACTTATAATAAACAAGATAGAACTAACTTAGTTAAAGATGGTAATCCTGTTAGGCTAAATAAACGTTCTAGAGATTGGAGAATGTATGATGTGAAGTTTTGGAGTGATTTTGGTATAACTAGAAAAACTTTAGATAAATATTATGTAAAGCCAATTGACTATATTTTTATAAATGATCAAATAATAAAAGCTGATAAATATGCTTATTGTTTCACGGAATATAAAGATGGATTAGAGACGTTTAAAATATATCAACCTTTCAATGAAAAATATAAATGGTTAAATAATCACGATTATTCTACTTGGCAAGGTTGGGAACAATTACCTGAAAGTGGTAGTCATTTGATAATTACTAAGTCATTAAAAGATGTTATGGCTATAACTGAGGTATATGGAATACCTGCTGTTAGTTTACAAGCTGAAAGTGTAACACCTAAAACACATATAATTGAGGAACTTAAAAATAGATTTTTTAATGTTTATTTATTATATGATAATGATTTTGATAAAGATGAAAATTGGGGACAAATATTTGCAGAAAAATTATCAAAAGAATTTGATATTGAAAATGTATTTATACCTACAATTTATAAAAGTAAAGATTTTTCTGATTTAATTAAAAATACTAATAAAGAAGAAGCTATTACAATTTTAGAACAAGAACTTAATAATATATTACCTTTTTAAAAAAATAATGAAAATAATGAACAACAATAAAAAATATTTAGTAGCTGTATATGGTTCTTTAATGAAAGGATTACATAATCATATATATTTAGAAGATAGTGAATTTAAAGGTTCTTTTATAACTGAACCTGAATTTACATTAATTGATTTAGGAAGTTATCCTGGATTATATAAAAATGGTAATACTTCTGTAAATATGGAAGTATATGAAGTTGATGATCATACATTAGCTGACTTAGATAGCTTAGAAGGTTTTAATGAAGATAATCCTTCTATGAGTATGTATTTAAAAACAACTATTGAAACTCCATTTGGAGAAGCTATTAGTTATATTTATAATACACCATTAAATAAACAAGAAATCGTAAAAAGTGGCGATTGGAAAGAACACTTAATGTTTAAAAAAAGCCTTGCACAACATGCCTGTTAGAAATAGATTTACAAAGTTTAGACCAATTATACGTTCTAGACACCCAAGCCACGACATATTAAGACGTGAAAATAAAACATTACCATTATTACCATTTAAATCTGTAATTAGATTTGGTAGTAGTAAAGAATTTACAGATGGTAGAATTGAATTAAATACTGTTGAAGCTATTAAAAATAGTAGTAATAAAGAATTAATGAAAGCTTGTTTTACTGATAATGAAGTTAAAACTGCTAAATGGTGGATATATTCTGTAAATCAAAAAGAATTCATGAGAATGTCTTTACAGGAAGAAGATAATGACCATGATGTGGATTATACAATAGAAGATTTACCATATCCAATTATATCTAAAAATATATTTGGTAGCAGAGGAACTGGTAATAAAAAACATGATAATAAAGAATCATTAGAAGCTTGGATGGAAGGTAAAGATTTAAGTAAATATATATTTGAAAAATATTATAATTATAATAGAGAATATAGATTACATATTTCTAAAAATGGATGTTTTTACACTTGTAGAAAAATGTTAAAAACTGAAGCACCTCAAGAAGCTAGATGGTATAGAAATGACCAACATTGTGTCTGGGTATTAGAAGAAAATGAATCTTTTGATAAACCTGTTAACTGGGATAATGTTGTTGAAGAATCTGTAAAAGCTTTAAAAGCTGTTGGATTAGATTTTGGAGCTGTTGATTTAAGAATACAATCATCTAAAAATAAAGATGGTGATTTAAGAGAAGCTCCTAAATTTATAGTGGTAGAAATAAATTCTGCACCTTCAATGGCTGCTATAACTACAGAAAGATATATTGAGGAACTACCAAAGCTTTTACAAGAAAAAGCTATATTACAGGGCATTTTATAGTAAATAAATTAGGATAATTGAAATAAATTAAAATAAAATGAAAGAACAATTAATAAGTTTTAAAACAGCTAAATTAGCTAAAGATAAAGGATTTTTTATTAAATGTAAGAACTACTATAATACAGAAAATCCTTTAGGAGCTGATGGGTTATTCCCTCCTGTATTTGAACATTCTTGGTCTTTAGACAAATATGTTGGAGAAGAATTTACAGAAAAACATACTGAAGACAGAATTGAAACTGGTTTTTTAAAATATCAAATAAATAATTTTGTAGAAGCACCAACACAATCATTACTTCAAAAATGGTTGAGAGATGTTCACGACAGTTATATAATGGTAGATTTAGAACCAATAAATATTATTAAATGGCACTACGTTATTAAATATAAAAATAAAACATATTTTAATGTAACAGGTGAAATACATAAAACTAAATCATATGAAGAAGCTTTGGAAGAAGGTTTATTACTAGCATTAGAATTAATAAAAAAAATAAAATAAATGAAAAATAAAATAACTACTGAAAAGTATGTTGAAGAATTACCTAAATTATTAATAGATAAATATGAAAACATTTAAAATATTATTAATACTTTTATTATTATATGGTTGTGCTTTAGATACACAACCTATAGAAAAATATAAAAATAAAGGCATTGTTGTTATAGAAAATAATAATCCTAATTATACTGGAGATGATGGTGTAAGAGTTAAAACTAAAGATAGTATATATAGAATATATTTAACATATTATGATAGAAAAAACTTAAAAGTAGGAGATACAATTAAATAAATAAAATATGAAAACTTATAAATTACATGTAAGTATGCCAATAGCTAAATTTCATGTAAATGTTGTAGCTGACTCTTTTTCATTAAAAGATGATAGACTTAATTTTTATAGAAAAAATGGTAGTAATACGAATTTACAAGCAAGTTACCCAAGTCAATACACAATAATAGAATCAATTAAAGAAAATAAATAAAATAAAAAATTATGTCAAAAATTAAAAAAAATATTATTATAGTAGGAAATTCTAACAATGATTATTTAACTTGGTTAGGAAAATTAAAAGATTTTAATATCAAAGTTATTAACAGTTTAACAGATTTTAATAAATTAGTTAAAAAAGAAGAAACTATTGATTTAGTTGTATTTACTGGTGGTTCTGATGTTAATCCAGATTATTATGGACAAAACATTGGTAAATTTACTCATATTGATAAAGAAAGAGATTCTTTTGAAGTTAGTATTTGGGAAAGAGTACCTAAATCTGTAGTTAAAATTGGAATTTGTAGAGGAGCTCAGTTTTTAACAGCACTTTCTGGTGGTAGTTTAGTACAACATGTTAATGGACATGGTGGAGAACATACTATTAGTACAAAAGAAGGTCTTATTTTAAATATGACTTCTACACACCATCAAATGATGTATCCTAATGAATTAAGTAAAGATGCTTATGATTTAATAGCTTGGTCTACTTATTTTAAAAGTGATACTTATTTAAATGGTAGAAATGAAGAAATGGAAATTCCTAGAGAGTTTTTAGAACCTGAAATTGTATATTATAAAAACACAAATGCTTTAGCTATACAAGGACATCCAGAATTTAGTAGCTGTGATACAGAAACTTCTAATTATTGTTTAGATTTAGTTAGAAACTTATTAAGCAAGTAATGATAGAAAATTTAAAATCTGTTACTTTAAAATATGATGATATACAAAAATGTTTTTTAGTAAATGAAAAACCTTGTGATTACAATAGTTTATTTGGATTAGAAGGTGAAATGCAAGGAAATATTGAAGAAGGTGTAATATTATATGGTGATATTTATACTTCTGATTTCTCTATTTTAAATATTATAAAAATACTAGGTGAATCTTATGATAAAATGGATGCTTATGATGAAATAACATCAATGGGTAGAGGTAGTAGTAAATATTACGCTACTGAAAATATAATAGGTACGAAGGGAGCAATAGTAATTAGAAATTTTGAATTTTTAAAAGATGTTAAAATAAAACCAATTTCAGAATTTATAAAAGAATATCCTAATTACAATGAGCATAATTATAATTTAGTAATGGATGCTTTTGATAAATATTATTCAAATTAAAAATTTAAGAAAATGAAAGATGAATTAGTAGGTTTTGAAGTTGCTGAATTAGCTAAAGAGAAAGGGTTTAGATTTGTAACAAATATAGTTTATAATCAAAAAGGTCAATCTATGCCCTGTCATAGTGTTAAGTCATGGTTTGAAAATGTTAAACCTCCTATTGATGCACCAACACAGAGTTTATTACAAAGATGGTTAAGAGAAGTTCATAAATTACATATAAGAATTGATACTTATACAGCAGATAAAATGACTTTTACAATATATGAAATTAATGGTATTGTAACTATAAAATATATATCTGGACGAGATATTAATGCTATAGCTAGTAATAAATCATTTTTAACTTATGAAAAAGCTTTAGAAGAAGGATTAAAAAGTGCATTAGAATTAATAAAATAGTGAAAAACAAATATAAAATAAATGAAAAAAAATAAAATAACATTAGGATGTGACCCAGAATTATTCTTAGAAAAAGATGGTCAAATTATATCAGCAGAAGGATTAGTTGGTGGTACAAAAGAAGAACCTTTACCTATTACAGATAAAGGTCATTGTGTACAAGAAGATAACGTAATGGTGGAGTTCAATATTCCACCATCAAATAATGTAGATGAATTTAAAGATAACATTAACCTTGTAAAAAATTATTTAACTGAGAAGTTTGAAAAAAATAATATATCTTTAAATTATTCAGCTTCAGTAATGATAGATAAAAAATATCTTAAAACTGAACAAGCTAAAAGATTTGGTTGTGAACCTGATTTTAATGTTTGGAAACGTGAAGCTAATACACCACCAGCATCTAAAGGAAGACTTAGAAGTGCTGGAGGGCACGTTCATATAGGTTTCCCTGATGTAACTCAAGAAAAACAAGAAAACGTTGTTAAAGCTTTTGATACATTACTAGGTTTACCTTCAGTATGGTTAGATCCTGATACAAGACGTAGAAGAATGTATGGTAAAGCAGGAGCATTTAGATTTAAAGATTTTGGTGTTGAATGTAGAATATTATCTAACTTTTGGATACAATCTGATGAAAGTATTGAATGGGTTTATAATGAAACTATTAAAGCTGTAGAATTAGCTTTAAACAATGATTTATCAGAGATATTTGAAAAGTATGGTGATAATATACAATTAGCAATAAATGAATCTAATGTAGATTTAGCTAAAGAATTATATTTAGAAATAAATAAAGAAACAACAACAATATTAACAAAAGAAAAAATAAATATATAATATGTGCGGAATCATAGCTTATGCTGGTAACGATGTTAAAAATTTTAACATAGATAAATTTAATATATTAGGAATAATTAATGAAACACGAGGTAAACATTCTTGTGGAATTACTGTAGATGGTACTATAAAATACGGTACAGCAGGACAAAAATTATTTAGAGATTTTGTTGCTGACAATAGAGAATATATAAACCCTGTAACAATACCAATTGTTATAGGGCATACAAGATGGGCTACAAGTGGAGCTCATAATGAAACAAATGCCCATCCATTTGGATTTGGCAATGGTGATGGTACTTTAGATTTTATTGGAGTACATAATGGCTCTTTACATAATGAAGATGTTCTTGCTGAAAATTATGGTATTGAAAAAAATGTTAGAGAAATTTCTGAATTAAAAAATGGACGAGAATTAATCACTTATAGAAATAAAATTGATTCTGAAATATTATTAGAAATTATTCATCAAGAAAACGATTTTAAAGTACTTAACACTTATAATGGAGCAGCAGCATTAATATTTTATAATGTTAATGAACCTAATGTAATGTATTGTTATCATGGAGCAAGTAAAAAAAATAAACACAGTTCTGAAAATATTGAAGAAAGACCTTTATATTATTATAAGGAATCTAAAAATAGCTTATATATTTCTTCTATAGAAGATTCACTTTATGCTATAGGTGCTGATATTAAAAATGTAGGAGAATTTGAACATAATAAAGTATATAAAATTACTGATGGTGATGTAGATAATGCTGTTATAATTAAAGTAGATAGATCTAATTCAATGCAAACTTATGATTATCAATATAAACAAATTTATAGTAATAAGTTTAATAGAACTCATGAACCTGTTAAAAATTTAATAACAGGAGGTGCTACAACTAGAAGACTTGCTGGAAAAGCTAAACAACAGCTTAAATCTTCTGAAAATTCTTCAAAAGTTAGTATTCATGATGAAAAACCTATTAGAAATATAAATGATTATAATGGTAGAGTATATTTTAATAAACTTAGATTTTATAGAAATGGTCATTTAATAAATGGTATTTATACTTTTGTTAAAGGATATGGATATTACTTTTTAGATGAAAAAGATCCTAAAGCTGCTAGTGATGCATTTTATGATATTGTAAATAAAGAATTTTGGCAAGGAGATTTCATAAAAGATGAGTTTGAATTAGATAAAAATTCTTTTATACCATTTGTACATGGTGTAGATGGTAAAGAAATCGCTAATCCACCTTTATATTATTTTATTAATGGTATTCAACTTAAAACTGATTTAGATTTTACACAATTAAATACTTTTGTAATAGATGGAGATATGATACTTGATATAAAAAGATTATCTTGGGCTGCAAAACATCCTATTGTAGATATAACAAAAAAATTTCCACATTATAATAATCAAGGTATTATGAGAGATGGTATTTTATTTACAGGAATATATTGTATGTTAGGTTCTGATAGAATTTATAAAATAAAAGATGGTAATTTAATAGAAACTAAACCAGCTAGAAATGCAACTGTAGTTCCTTTTAAACCTGAAAAGAAAAAGGATTTATTTTCAGATAAAGATTTACTGAAAACAAGTACTGCATTAATGACAATAGTGTTAAATGATAAAAAGGAAGAAACTAAACCTCAAATAAATTTTACTAATGACTTAGTAAGAGCTGATTTAGATAAAATGTTAATAAACTTTTATATATCATTACCATCTTTTATAAGTCAATTAGAAAAATATGGTGATAATAAAATAGCAATAGATTCTATTAAAATATTAAAAAATGTAACACGTAAAATGGAAAAAATAGCAACTTTACAAATAAATTAAACAATGGACGAAAATATAGAAGAAAAAAAAGTAGTTATGGTTACTACAATCAATGGAGTTTCTATTGATAAATCAAAATGTCGTAGAATATCTGGAGATTATTATATTATAGGAGATGTTAAAATAATAGATTCAGGCGATTGTTATTATATTAATGATAAATATTATAGAAATGAAACTGGTTATATAACATATGACTATGAAATTGAAGAGTATGTAGTTAAAAATACTTCTAATTTATTAAATGGTATTATTGATGTAGTAAATGGTAATTTAATTTATGGATATTTTACACCTAATAAATTTAAAAATGTATATGTTAATAATAATAATGGTTGTATTATTAGTTTATCGTCAGATGTTTTTAAAAATACTAATAAATTTAGAGAACGTTTACAAGATGGTATATTTTATAATATAAATAGTATTCAAGCAGAATCATTTAATAAAAAACATATACCTAAATCTTCTTATAAAAGAAGTTTAGAATATAATTGTAAAAATATTATAGGTAATTATACTGAAGATTACAACAATAATAATCTTGAAATTAATAGAAATATTAAAAAATATGGTGATATTGTTAAAGGGTTAAGTTTTGGATTAGAATTTGAAACTACTAAAGGTAATATTCCTGATAGATTAGCTAAACCATTAGGATTAATTCCTTTAAGAGATGGTAGTATTACTGGTATTGAATATGTAACCATACCTTTATCTGGTAAAAAAGGTTTACAATCTGTAGTAGAATCTTGTAAATTATTAAAAGATAGAACTGATTATGATGATAATTGTGCATTACATTTACATATAGGTGGTATTCCTAGGACAATGGAGTTTATTTTAGCATTATATAAAACTTTAGTTCATATTCAAGATGATGTTTATGAATTATTTCCTTTATATAAGAAATATAATTTTGGAGTTAAACAAAATGATTATACTCAGCAATTACCATCGCATACGTTAATAAGTCAAATGGATAAAGTTATTAACAGTAAAAATATTGTTGATAACTTTGATGTTTTATTTACTTATTTATCGCAAGGAGTTTGTTTTAAAGGTAATTATAGTTCGTTAGATGATGTTCATTCACATCCTTCAGATCCAAATGGTAATAGAAAATGGCAAGTAAGTACACGTTATTTATGGGCTAACATGTTACCATTAATCTTTGATAATAAACAGACGGTTGAATTTAGAATTCATACACCTACATTTGAAGCTAATAAAGTAATTAACTATATTATGATGTGTGGTAATATTATTAATTTTGTTAAAGATAACACTACTGCTATTTTATCTAATTACAAAAGAACTTTTAAACGTGCTAATTTAAATAGTATATTAGAAAAAAGTATTTATAATAATCGTAATCTTAGTGATTCTAATCAAGCTAATTTATACAGTTGTATTTATAGTTATGTTAGAGATAGAAAAGATATTACTTATTCTCAAAACTGTCAAGGTAATGTTAAAGGTGATGAAAGTGCAATACCTTCATATTCTAGAATAGATTGGAATACTCCTATTAGAAAGAAAAAGATTATTAAAACTGAAGAATTTAGTTGGGATATTATGCCAAAAGCAACAATTGAGAGAAGAGTTCAAAATGAACCTTTTAGAGCAAGAGATGTTAGAGTATTTTTAGAAGGATTAGAAAATCCTCTAGTTGAACCTATTCAAGATCATAATAATGATGAAGAAATTGCAAATGCATTAATTGAAAATTTAGAAATAGAAGATGAATTTTAATGTACAAAAACAAGTATTTAATACTTGGTATAGTTTATTAAGACAGGATTTATTAGATAGTAAATATATGCATAAACTTATTAAATTTATTAATGAAGAATATAGAAGTGGTAAAAAAGTATTTCCTCTTAAAAAGGATATATTTAAAGCTTTTACAGACACTGATTATAATAAATTAAAAGTTGTTATATTAGGAGATAATCCTTATGCTTCTGATAAAGATATTGGTATTGCATTTGCTAATGAAGAAAAACATGGGGTTCACATAAGTGAGCCCCTTTCTAAAATAGAGAAATGTATAAATAATAATGTTAAAGATGGTTTATATTTTATGGATTATGATTTAAGTAATTGGTCTAAACAAGGTATTTTATGTATTAATACTTCTTTAAGCGCAATTAAAGGACAACAAGGAAGTCATGCTATGTATTGGAGTTACTTTATTAAATATTTATTAAAGTCTCTTAGCGAGGTTAATACAGGTATTATATATTGTTTATGGGGTAATCAAGCTCAATCATTTAAACAATATATAAATAGTAATAATAATTATATCTTAGAATTTACAAACCCAAATGATGCTGTTAAAAAAGGTATTGATTGGAATTGTACACATTTTAATGATATTAATAAAATAATAGAAGAAAATAATGGAAAAAGTGAATGTATCAATTGGTGATAAAATAAAAGAATTACAAGATTATTTTATTAATAAAGTAAAAACTGGAGATTATGAAGTTATAAAAATAGAAAAACATACTACTAAAATAAAAATAGATAGTTTATATGAATTTAATATGTGGACTGGAAATGGTAAATTTAGTTATGATTTTTATGAAAGTTCGTTTTTATCAATAAAAAGTCTTGATTTAACTATGAAAGGTTTAGAAAGTAGAGGTTGGATTCATATGAAAAAACATTTAACTGGAGAAGTAGCTAAAAAAGCTAGGAGAGAAAAAATGAAAGAATTTAACCGTCTAAAAAAAGAACTTAATATTAAATGTAGTTAAATTTATAAAATGGTATACTAATGAAAAAAGTTAAATTTAAAGATTTACGCTGTAAAAGATGTAAGAAAGAAACAACACATATTCCTAAAATGGATGCTGTTAAAAATGGCAATCAAGTATGTGGTATTTGTAGAACTGAAAATAAAGATGAATAAATTATGAGCTTAACAGTAGGAGAAGTATTAGAAAATGCTGAGTATAATGAACAAAATGCATTTCACCCAATTCAAAAAGAATTAGCTAAATCTCAAAGAGATAATTATAATAAAGCTAAAGAATTAGGTGCAGACGATTATGATGATTGGAGTGAATGGGAAAATAAAATATAATGAATTTATATTATGTAATAGAAAAGGAAACTAGTGTTGATGATAATTTTGAATTCGCAACAGGTAGTAAATCAATTAGAGTTTATGATATTGATACACAAAGTATGCAATTAGTTATAGTTTGTGAGATTGATAGTTTTAACTTTAAAAATACTGAAACTGAGATAGAAACTTGGTTAGAAAATAATGATTATGAAGATGAATATAATTTAATACAATTATGATTTTTATACCGGGTTCTGTCCCAAGTTTAAAAAACAGCAAAGTGAAAACTGCCAGGGGAATATTTCATTCTCCTACAGTTTCAAAATATATTAGAACATTAGGAATACAACATTTTGACTCAAGAAAGAAAGAAGTTAAAGGTTATGTAGATCCTAATAGACCTAATGAAATAGAAAAACTTAGAAGTAAGTTTGAAGAAATGATGATTGGTAAAGAAAATCCTATATTTATAGGTTATTATCACGTAAGAAAAACTAAAGCTCTTTTTGATTTTAGTAATAGTGTAGAATTAATACAAGATTTGTTAACATCTCATGATATAATAGAAGATGATAATGTAAAATATGTATTTCCTATACCTATGACAATTAATGGAGAATTACCAAATGAAAATAATTTAAGAACAGAACAATGGTACTCAGTTGATAAAATAAATCACGGAGTCTATATAAAAATATTTTAAATGATTAAATTAACAAAAATAGTAGCACCAATTTTAGGTGAAGAAGATTTAGTAAAATTTAATGATTTTATTAAAAAAGATAATATTAATAGTGCAAGACTATTAATTGAAAGAAAAATGATTGATATGGATAAAGATGGTATTGAATATGCTGTTTTAAATGAAGTACAAGATACTTTAATTAATGAAATTGAAGTTGCTTATGATGAATTAGGTTATTAACTTAAACACAATATATGACGTTAGATGATGCAATGATTGAGAATAATTTAATTACAGATTTAAGACTCTCATTTAGTAGAGTATCTGAATTTGATAGGAATGGACCACGTTCCTTAATTGATAGAAAGAAAATTAGTGGTGAATTTTTAGACTTTGGTAGTTTAGTAGATGATATGTTACAACCAGATTTTAAAATTACAGATAAATACTATGTATTTGATGGTGAAAAACCTACAGCAATGTTAGGTATTTTATGTGAGTATTTAGTAGAACACCTAAAGAAAGTTGATTACAAGGATTTAAATGATTTTATATTAGAATCAATTAAGCAACTTGGACTTTGGAAAACAACTAAAGATGATGTAAAGTTATTAGCTAAATATACAGAACAAGCTCATGATTATGTAGTAGCAATGACTGAATCTACAGGTAAAACTCTAGTAACTAATTTATTAGTACAAGAAGCTGAAGAATTAGTAAGTGTATTAAAAACACATGAATTTAGTAGAGATTTTATTTTAGGTGATTTGGAGTATCAAGTTGAAGTTAACTTTGAAATTGGTAATTTTAAATTCTTATCATTTTTAGATTATATTAAAATAGACCACGTAAATAAAACTATTAGAGGTATTGATTTAAAAACTGGAAGTAAACCTGTTGGTGATTTTATGACTAACTTTGTAAAATATAGATATTATTTACAAGGACAAATATATAAAATGGCTTTATATAATTATGCAATTGATAATAACTTAGAAGAATATGAAATATTACCATTTCAGTTTTTATATTGTGGTAGATATGAAAAAATACCTACGTTCATAGAAATGTCTATTAAATGGGAAGAAGCATCTCTAAATGGGTTTACAACAACTTCTGGATATAAATATAAAGGTTTATATGATTTAATAGATTCTATTGAATGGCATTGGAGAAATGAAGTATTTAATATGTCTAAAGAACAATTTGAAAATAATGGTTTAGTTAAAATTAATGATGAATTTATAAATATTTAAAAATGAGAAAGAAAAAATATAATTTACCTAAATATGTACATCTTACTCATGGTAAATACCAAGTTAATTTACCTAGAAAAAAAGGTGACGCTGTTAGTATTGGGACATTTGAAGATATATCAGCAGCAGTTATACATAGAGATTATATGTTAGAACAAAGTGAGAAAGGTTTGATTAATTTAGATACTTATAATATCAATAAATATCCTAAAGGAATTGCTAAAGATCGTAATAGATATAGAGCTGAATTAGGTATTAAAGGTAACATTATTTATATAGGTAGATTTAAAACCGTGGAAGAAGCTGTTAAAGAAAGAGAAAATTTTATAAATAAATTATTTTAATATAATAAATGGTAAAAAAAGTTAAGTTCAATAAATCAAAAACTTACCTTTTACCTCTAATATCAGAACTTGTAAATATAGAAAAACAATACTTACCTTATTTAAACAACACATTTATGGTTGATAATGAAGGTAAATATGAAAATTGTATTTATATATTACATGATTTTGATTTGTCAAATCCAAAATTTACAACCTACGAACATCACCTAATAAATAATGAGTTATTTGTAGATATGTATGATATAGGTAATCAAGTTTTGTATGTTTTTAAATTTCCTGAAGAATATTTACATGAATATAATTGTTTAAAAAACAGTAAATACTCAGAATTTAAAGATGATGCAAAAGAATTGATATTAGAATTTTGGACAGTAATGTATGGAGAGAATCCAAATTCATTACCGTTTTTGACAAAAGTTAAAGATATATTATTTAAAACAACTAAATATAGACAAAAATTAGAACAATCTTTATCATCAAAAACTCAAAAAATAGTTATTAGTAGTGAAGCTGAATTAGGTGACATTATTGATATTGAAAATGAGACTTTTGATTTTAAAGTATTAGAAAACATTAAAACAAAATTAAACAAAAACACAGAAATGTGGTAGTATATTTTTTATTAAATAGAGTTAAAAGATAATCTTATAATAATAAAAAATAAATAATGAGTAAAATTAACGAAGGAAGAGTTGCTTTCAAACCTTTTCAATATCAATGGGCATATGACTATTGGTTTAAACAACAAAATGCACATTGGTTACATACTGAAATAAATATGCAAAATGATGTTACAGATTGGAGAGAGCACTTAAATGAAGAAGAGAAAAATGTAATAGGTAATATCTTAAAAGGTTTTACCCAAACAGAATGTGAAGTTGGAGATTATTGGAGTTCTTATGTTCCAAAATGGTTTCCAGTTCCAGAAATAAAAATGATGGCTCAAACTTTTGGAGCTTTTGAAACTATACATGCTAATGCGTATTCATATTTAAATGATACATTAGGATTAGATAATTTTGAAGCATTTTTAGAAGATGAAGCTACAATGGCTAAATTAAAAGTATTAATGGATGTTGATCCTGATACAACAGATTTAACAGAAATAGCTAGAAGTATAGCACTATTTAGCGCAGCAGCAGAAGGAATACAATTATTTAGTTCATTTGCAGTATTATTATCATTTAGGAAATCAAATAGACTAACTGGTATAGGACAACAAATGATTTTTAGTGTAAAAGATGAAAGTACACATAGTGAAGCTGGTTGTAAAATATTTAGAACTATAATTGAGGAAAATCCTGAATTATGGACTGAAGAATTGAGAAAATCAGTTTACGATGGTATTCATTATGCAATACAAAGTGAATTTACATATATCAATAAAATTTTTGAGTTAGGTGATTTAGAAACAATTACTAAAGAGCAACTAAAGAATTTTATGTATGATAGGGCTAATAGAAAATTAGTAGAATTAAATTTAAAACCTATTTATAATGTAAATAAACAATTATTAAATGAAATGGAGTGGTTTTATATATTAGTTTCAGGCGAACAGCAAACAGATTTCTTTGCTAATCGTGAAACTGGTTATAGTAAACCTAATGAAGATTGGAACGATAATGATTTATTTTAAATTATGAAAAAATATAGATTTTTTTATCATTATTATAAACAATATAAATGTATGAGTGTACATTATAGAAATAAATGTTATAAAGTTGATGATGTAGAATGTAATGTATCTACTGAAACCAAATGGAATGCTACACAACCTCAATTAGTTATAAGAGGATTTGCATCTAATTTAGAAATTATTAATAATAAAGCATTTATAAATTAAAATATATGATAGAAACACATAAAAAAGGTAAAGATAAAGGTTGGGAAGTAAATGTTGATTATCCTGAATGGGGTAATAATGATTTATATTTAACAACAATACAAGGTAATTATTTAAATGGTGATGAAACACCTAAACAAGCATATAAAAGATTGGCTAAAACAGCTAGTAAATTATTAAATAATCCTGAATTAGAAAGTAAATTCTTTCATATATTTTGGAATGGTTGGTTAATTCCTTCAACTCCAGTTATGGTTAATTTTGGTACAAACAAAGGTTTACCAATATCATGTTTTAGTGGTAGAGTTGGCGATGATATGCATGATATAGGTCGTAAAGAACTTGAATTAAGAATGTTATCTAAACATGGTGGAGGAACTGCTTATGATTTTACACCTTTAAGAAGTGCTGGTACACCAATTAAAAATGGTTTATTAGGTACATCTGATGGAGTAATTCCATTTATGAAATCATATGATAGTACAATTATATCAAGCAAACAAGGTTCAACTCGTAGAGGGGCTGTAGCAATGTATCTTGATATTGAACATAATGATTATGATGACTTCTTAGAGGTTAGAGAACCTAAAGGTGATATAAACAGACAATGTCATAATATACACCAAGGAGCTGTTATTTCTGATAGTTTTATGCATGCTGTACAAGCTTCTGATGGTAGAGAACGTAAACGTTGGTTAGCTACTCTTAAAACGAGAGTTAAAACAGGTGAACCTTATACAATGTTTAAAGATAATGCTAATAGAAATTTACCTGAATTTTGGAAAAAACATAATTTAAAAGTTCATCATAGTAATTTATGTACAGAAATATTTTTACCCACTGATGAAAATCATACTTTAGTATGCTGTTTATCTTCTATGAATTTACATAAATTTGATGAATGGAAAGATACTGATACAGTTGAATTAGCAATATTCTTTTTAGATGCTGTAATTCAAGAATTTATTAATAAAGGTGAAAATATTAAAGGTATTGAAGATGCGGTTAGATTTGCTAAAAAATCAAGAGCTTTAGGATTAGGTACTTTAGGTTGGCATAGTTATTTACAAAGTAAAAAGATACCTTTTATATCAATATATGCTATTGGTCAAACTAATAAAATATTTGGTTTAATTCGTAAACAAGCTGAATTAGCTACTACAAAATTAGCTGAATTATATGGTGAACCTGAATGGACTAAAGGATACAATAGGAGAAATTTAACATTGATGGCTATAGCACCTAATAGAAGTAGTTCAAAACTTGCTGGTAATTTATCACAAGGTATTGAACCTATTGCTGCTAATGTATATGTAGATGATGATGCTAAAGGACTGCATATTAGAAGAAATCCTGAATTAACTAAAGTGTTAGAAGCTAAAGAACGTAATATACCTGAAGTATGGGATCAAATTATTGCTGATAAAGGTTCTGTTATTAATATTAGATGCTTATCTGAAGAAGAGAAAGATGTCTTTAAAACATTTAAAGAAATTAATCAACTTGAATTAGTTAAACAAGCTGGTATAAGGCAACAGTATATTGATCAAGGTCAAAGTTTAAATTTAGCATTTCAACAAGATGCACCTGCTAAATTTATAAATCAAGTACATATGACAGCTTGGGAAGTTGGACTAAAAGCTTTATATTATTTTAGAAGTGAAAGTATATTAAAAGCTGATGGAGGTAGAAGAGATTTATACGATGAATGCGTGATGTGTGAAGGTTAATAATTAATTAATATTAAGAGAGTAGTGGTGGAATTGGTAGACACTAAAGAAAATAAGATAAATGAAATGCACACTTAACATCAGTTAGGGTAAATGGAAGAAAGTATGTGTGTATATTATGTAGACTGTAGCAAGACTTAGCATCTTAGATGTGCCTAACAGCTTATGAAGGAACAGTTATCATGTAGGTTCAAATCCTACCTACTCTCTTATTAATAAATGAAGGAGATTGATGAAGAATATTAAAAAGAAAGATACAATTCAAAAAGCAGCATTAAAAGCTTGGTTGGAAAGTGGTAAAAAAGGTTCTGTTGAAATATCTACGGGTATCGGTAAAACGTTTTTAGCTTTACATGCTTTATATGAAATGTCTAGAGATTGGAGTATAGAACATTATTTTTTTGCTGAAGTAACAGATAGAAAATTAGATTTAATTAAGCAAATAAAATTATATAATGAAATCTTTGATAGAAATGTATTAGAAGATTATAATTTACATTTTAAAACATATCAAGGAGCTTATAAATGGAAAGATAAAAAAATTGGTTTAGCTATAATGGATGAAGTGCATGAACTTTGTTCTGTAGAATACTCTAAATTATACTATAACAACCATTTTAAGGCTATTATAGGGTTATCTGCGACAATTGATAAGGAAACATATTATAATAGTATAAAACGCTTTAAAATAGATATTTTAAACGACATTGCACCAATATGTTTTACTTATTCTTTAGATGATGGTTTAAAAGATGGTACATCTAGACAATTAGATATATATGTTATATATAACCAACTAAATAATAAAGATAAAAGTATATCTGCAGGAAGTAAATTACGACCATTTAAGCAAACTGAACAAGCTGCTTACGATTATTGGAATAAAGTATTTACTAAAAATGTTAGTGAATTTATAGATTATAGCAAAGGAAGTAATGAAAGTGATAGTGCTTACCAATCTAGAATTAGTAAGTCTGAAGGAATTAAATCTGCTAAAATTAGAAATGCAGCAGCTAGAAGAAGTAAATTATTATATAAATTACCTTCTAAAATACCAATTATAAAACAATTACTTGATTATACAAAAGGTAAAACAATTATATTTGGTAATGATATAGATGCTTTATTACAAGTTACTAAAAATGTAGTATCTTCTAGGAATAAACCACCTATAAATGATAAGATTAGAGATGATTTTGACAATGATAGAATACAAATAATAGGTTCATTTAAAAAGCTTAAACAAGGAGCTAATTTAAAGGATTTAGATAATTGTATAATAATGTCTTACTTCTCTAAAGAATTGGATTTAAAGCAACGTTTAGGACGTTTAAGAGATGATGGAACTATTGGTAAAGTATTTATAATAGTAACTAAAGAAACACAAGAAGAAGTATGGTTTAATAAAATGTTTGAGAATTTAAATAACTTAAATATGATTTATTGTAACAATATAGATGATTGTATAAATAAAATAAAATAATGAATTACGGAACAGCAACAAAAAAGATTGAAAATAAAAAATAATAAATAATGGCAAAAATAGAAATGGATCTTTCTGAATTTAAAATAATGGAAGATAATAAAAGACTTTTAGAAGAGTCTTTAAAAAGAGAAAAAGAACAAAATGCTAAAATTGAATCTTTTAATCAAGAAAAAATAGATATTTTAAAGAGTAATGAAAAATCTGTAACAATTATTAAAAGAACTGAACGTACTGATTTAATACGTCCTAAAGTTAAGAGCAACCTTATTTTAAATAGATTACAAGCTGGTTTTAATAATAGACGTAATTCAATGGATTATAAAACTGATTTAGATAGATTACAAGCTGGTTTTAATAATAGACGTAATTCAATGGATTATAAAACTGATTTAGATATTATCATAGATAGTTGTTTTGAAATATTAAAATCTGAATCATTCCCACCTGAAGAAGAAGTTGTGATTAAAGGTTTAGAAGATGTTAAAGCAGACTTACGTAGTGAAATTATTAAAGATTTTGAGAAACAAATTAATAATCTTAATAATAAAGTTAAATCTTTGAAGGATTTAAATGAATTATTAGAAAGTAACAGTCTTGTAACAAAACAACAACTTTTAGATACTAATGATAGTTTAAAATCTGCTGAAAAAGATATTTTTAAATTGGCTGTTGAAAATATTGAATATGAAGAATATACTGAAGCTTTAGAACTTCAATTAGAAAATTATAATAAAATTAAAAAATTGTCTAATAATAAAGTAAATATTTTTAATTTTATAGGATTTGTTAAAAAGGTTAAAAATTTACTTTTATAATATGAAAAATCCAATAATAGATAACAGAATTGTAAGAGATAAAACTTTTGCATTAAGATTACTAAGTTTTACAACAGATACAACTGTAAATGATGCTTGTAGTGAAGATGAAAGAGAATCTATGATTAGTTATTCAAGTAAATTATTAGAATACCAAATTGAAACTGCAACTGATAAATATGAATTAGATTATTTGGAACGATGTAACGCAAGTAAAAGATTAAAAGAAGCTAAAAAATTTTTAAGATAATGAAAAATAAATCAAATTTTTTGAGAGGAATTTCTATGTTTATAGGAATATCTCTAAGTATAGAAATTATATTATTAGCATTAGGGTATTTTATAATGTTAATGTTAAAATAGTTAAATTATTAAAAAAGTAGTTACATTAATTTGTAGCTACTTTTTTTATTTAAAATAATAATATGATTAAAAGTGTAATAAGAAAATCATTAAAAATTAGATATAGTGGAAGAAGTAGTGATTATATAACACCATCTTTTGGTTATGGTTGTTTATATAAATGTGCTTATTGTTATATGAGAAGGCATGTAAATAAAGGTCTTACAATTGCTACAAATACAGATGATATAATTAATAGTATTTATGAACATGTAAATACATTAGGTGTTAAAAAACCTAATCAAACTCATAATAAATATTGGACTTATGATTTATCTTGTAATGAAGATTTTGCATTACATGCTAAATATCATGATTGGACAAAAATATTTAATTTTTTTAAAAATAATGATAATGTTTTTGGAACATTTGCAACTAAAAATGTTAATAATAATTTATTAAATTTTAATCCTTTACGTAAAATAAGAATTAGATTTAGTTTAATGCCCCAAGAATTATCTAATATATTAGAACCTAATACTAGCTTAATTATTGATAGAATTAAAGCTATTAATACTTTTTATAAAGCTGGTTATGATGTACATATAAATTTTAGCCCAGTTATTATTTTACCTCATACTAAAAAATTATATGAAGAATTATTTAATTTAGTAAATGATATTGTATTAGATAAAATTAAACCTTATGTATTATCAGAAGTTATATTATTAACACATAATAAAAAAATGCATGAATATAATTTAATACATAATCCTGAAGCTGAAGAATTATTGTGGCAACCTGATAAACAAGAATCTAAAGTCAGTTCTTATGGTTCTGAAAATTTAAGATATAAATGGCAAAATAAAAATAAATATGTTGATTCTTTTAAAAAATTACATAATAGTATAATACCTTGGAATCAAATAAGATATATTTTTTAAAACAAAAAAGGGTGAACGCTACATTTATTTGTAACATTCACCCTTTTTAAATTTTTTTAAGACCCTTTATTATTTAGTTAATACATTATCCAAATAATTAAATTTCTCTTCATTACTAATATCAGTTCTATTCCATAAAGGAACTAAATCTTGAACTAATTTAGTAATTTTCATTTCTCCTTTTCTTCTACCAGTTTCATATTCTTCAGCCCATTTTGAAGGACTTGCTATTCTACCTAATAAACTTATAGATGATTCTAATGTACGTAATGATGCAAATGGAGATTTAGTAATCATAACTGCTTCATTTGGATCTCTAAATTGCCATAATTCAGATTCTAAACGTCTTAATTCATATGCTAAAAAGAATAATAATTCATCATCATCTTCATCTGCAGCTTGAGCTAGTAAAGTAGAAACTATACCAATTACTTGAGCTAATACAGCTTCTATACTAGCTTTTTTAATATTACCTTTATCATAATCAGTAAGTTTATTATAATCAGAAATTATACTTTTTAAATTAAGTATTTTAGCATTCTTTATAACATTTTGTAATAAAAATCTTGCTGTTGTAGTATAATAACCTTCTTCAAATCGTTTATTAGCATTAGAATAAAACTTTAAATCATCATCAATATTATCCTTATCTTTAATACTGTGTCCAATATTTCTAAACCTGCTAACACCCATTGATAAGAAATATCTTTTATACATAAATAATAAACTACCTAACCAAGTTTTTTCAAACTCAGATTTATGATTATTATCATATCTACCAAGAGTTTCCATCATTTTATACTTAATCTTAGATTGCATTTGCACTCTACCACCATCTTCCCATTTAGTAAGTGGTGAATGACTTGTATAAACTAATTTAGGATTCATTTTTAATTTACCATCTTCTAACTTTATAGCGTCTAATACAGTAAGCTCCTTATTAGCTTCTTTAAGAACACTTCCATTATTATCTAATGCTTTAGTTGAATTAAGCACAGCCATCGTTAAAATAGACTGTAATTGATGTTCTCCTAATGAATGCATAAATGTTAATCCATGCATATTAGCAAACTTCTTCCAACCTTTATCTTTAATAAATGATTCTGTACCAATTTGTTGTCCACCAAAAGTATCAAACATTACATTAATTTTACCAACAAATGAATCTTCACCAGCAGAATTTAAATCTTTAGCATTATCTACAGTATTTTTATGATAAACAGCAAATGCTTTTGTTAAATCTTTAACACTAATAACGTCTTTAGCTACAGCACTTATTATAAATTGTGCATAACCACCTGCTAAATTGACTAATGCTGAATGATAATTCATTGACATACCAATCATACCAGTATAACCATTAATCATTCCTGTTAGCTTTTGAACATCAATAGGACCAAGTTTACCAGCATCTTTTTTAGTTATATCATACATGAAAGTATCCATTATATCACGTAACTTATCTTCTATATTACTACCACCTTTTTTAATAACTTCTTTATTGTGTTTAGCATATTTAGAAAATTGTTTAGTAACACTAGTTCCTTTAGTAACATAAAAATCTTTATTACTAACCATATCAATAACCATATTCATATAAATCTCTTTCTTAGCACGATGTTTATATGCAATACCATTATGAGATTCCATTTTTAACATTGTAAAAATATCCCAAGATTGAGTTTTAGAATCAATTTTATTTCTAAAATGTATTGGTAAATCTTTTAATATTTCACCAGAAGAATTAGTTTTAACTGTAGCATATCCAATATCATCAGCTTTTATAGTAGTTAAATCTTTAATTTTATCTACAACTAATCCTTTAGTATTACCAGATTGTACTAATTCAAAATTACTAGCTGTAATAGATGGTAATTTATAAAATAAAGTATCTGGTACAAAACCAACATCCATTATTAAAGAACTGAATCCATTAGTATTAAGATTAGCAGTTTCTAATCTATTATAAGCTTCATTTAACACTTTCATATTAGATTCACTTACTTTACTAAAATCATTTAACCATTTAGGTCTAACTTTGGATACTTTATAGTTAGTTGAAATATATAAATCATCTTTAAGAGATTTAGTAATTTTTTTTAGACCCTTTAATTCAGCTATAAGAGTTTTATCTGTACGATTGTCTTTTAGTTTTTCTTTAATAGCTGACATCTCACTATATTTATTTTGAAGCTCATAATGCTTTTCCATAAATTCAGTTTTATATTTACCTTTAAAGAAATGATTACCTTTAGAATCAACTTCTATAATATCTTTAAATTGTTTACGAGGATTATAACCACCATTAGTTTTATTATATTCTTTAAATAATGTATCTAATTCGCCATCTACAACAGTAACGTCAGCAATAATATTATCACGTACTTCTAAAGCCATTGAAGTAAACATTTGTACTATGTCAGAGTTAATTTCAAAGCCACTCATCAAGTTTTTTGCAAATCCTGATATATCATAAGCAGTGTTATCAATTAATGCATCTGTAGCCTTATTTATATCTTTTTGTATTTGAGGTTTAAATTCTTGTAATTTTTCATTAATCCAATTTTCTTTATGAGTTTTACCTTTACTACCATAGACTTTACTAACAGTTTCATTATATTCTTTCTCTAAAGTATATTTCCATTTACTTTCAACTTTAGGAAAGTTTTTAATATCATTTAAAGTATGTCTTAAATAATCTTTAACTAAACCACTAATATCACTATTGATGTTATTATGTTTACTTTTAATATAGTTGATTTGCTTTAAAATATCAGGTTTAGCAGAGATATGTCCAGCACGTATAGAATCGTGATATAATTCAGATATATCATCTATAATATTAAATATGGCTTTGTAAGATTCATAATTTTTTATTACTTGCTCTATATCATCAACTGATTTATCTTTCTTACGTAAGCTATTTTCAAGTGTTGTAATACTCTTTTGAGCATGTTCTAAATAAGTTAAAACACCTTTAAGTTTATTAACATCTCTATAATTTTCAATAGTTTTAGTTAATTTCTGAAAATCTTCAATTCTTTGCTCTTTATTACCACCTTCTAATCTTTTAATAAGTCTAAATTGATGATCAATAGTATCTTGTAGTTTATTATAAACTTTCTCAATCTTACCTTCAACAGTAGTTAAATCTATTTTAGAATCATAATTATCATCAACAGTTTCAGTTATAGATTTTAAGATTATATTTTTCTTACTTTCAACCCATTTTTCATCAACTTCTAAGATATTCTTATCACCTGTTTCAATAGTTTCAAATAATTTACCATATTCTTTATTAAAGAATTCTATAGTTGGTTCACCATTAACATCTAAATCACCTATAAATTCATCAGGATTATTTTCCCAATCTCCAAATTTCTTCTTAAAATCATCTAAATAAGCAGTAACCCATTGTCTAACTGCTAATTCTTTATCACCATTAATTTCAGATGATTCTAATATAGATTTGAATAATAGAGACTCCTTTTTATTAGGAGCCTCTACTTTAACTATTTCATTATCATTATTTCTAAATACTTTACAAGCCATATTTATTATTTTTATTGTTTACAACCATCATCAAATTCATCTAACTTTTTAGTCACATCATCACTATATTCATCAACTAATTCTTGATATTGAGTTTTAGCATCTGAAGTAGTTTCATTTTTAGACCAAACTCCTAATTTATTACCATCAACTGTTATTTCAGAATAATTATAATTTTTATGCTCTAAATTAGCTTTTAATCTTTTTTCACCCTCATTATATGTGCTTGAATCAGTATATTCTTGATTATCTGTAATAATAGTAGCTCCAGCTTCAATAGCTTTAACAACCTCTCTAATGGTTTTATCTTGAGCTGCTTTACGTACATTTAAAGAACCTCTTTTACCTCCAATTGAAGTAAATATAACATCGTTTGAATTATAATTACCTGTATTAGCAAATTTACCAGCTTGTTTAGCATATAACGCTGTACTACTGTTTTCTATACCATCTCCAAAACCAATATATTGTGTTGCAATTTTAGCTTTTGACTGAGCCTTTTTATCCACTCTTTGAGAAGGAATTACTGTAAATTTATTTTTAGGTGATTTAATATAATCAATATTATTAGGTTCATTAAATATCTCATTAAATTCAACTTCAGTTTTAGTTAAAGTATTATCAACATATTTAGTTTTAGATTTAAATTCTCCAGGTAATTTAGCTATTTGTAATGTTTTAACATATTCATTAATTTCAGCTAAATTATTTGGGTTATTAGCTGGTAATTGAGATTTACTAACATCTGTATCAAATTTATATTCAATAATTTTACCATTGTTTTTTTCAATACCTAATTTAAATGTTTTAACATAAATACCATTTCCATTAGCATCATACCCTTCTAATTTTACTAGATTATCACCAACTTTAGCAAATAATTTTAATTCAGTCATATTTATATTATCAAAAATATATGACATATCTTGTTTAAGTACACTAACTTGTTTTTTAGGTAAATTAGGAACTATTAAAGTATTATTAAAATTATGTCTATACATCTGGTCTATAAACTTAGTTTGTAAACCATTAGTTCTCATATCTAAATCATAAATATAACGATTTAATTTACTCTCAACAAAATACTCATGTGGTATATGACTAAAAAATTCATTAATATTACTATTAAATCCAGATTGATAATAAGAATACTTTACTAATTTAGTAGCTAAATCAGGATTTTCTTCAAATAAGTCTTTCCAACCTCTATATAATTTATTCTGAATACCTTCTGAACGTTTTTTGTTCTGCAATTTAATAAAGTTTAAACCATCTTCTTGAATAACTTCTAATTGATTTAGAAAATAATTATCTTCATTTTCAAGTTTTTCATTAGTTAATTCAGAAGCTAAATCTATAAATAATAATTTAGCTGAACTTTTAAGTTTTAATCCTTCAAATCCAGATAAAGAATATGTATAATAATCTTTATATAGTTGATCTGCTATTTTTTCATTTAATAATTTAGTACCTCTAAGTTGTTGTGAAATAACGTTAATTGTATTCTCAACATGTTTATTAGCCATTTGAAATAACTTAGGATTAGCTTTAGTTACTTTATCAAGCCAGTAAATAGAATTATTAACATAATGTCCTAAAATAGTTTCCTCACCAGTTGTAGGGTCTACTAATTTATCACTAAAATTAGTTAAAGCCCCTTCAACTTTATTATAATCATCATTTTCAATTTCTTCAATTACATTTTGAGCAATTAACCTACTTGATAAATCTTTACCAGCTCCATCTGTATCAGGTTTAGCAGCTTTAATACCTCTAACTACTGTTTTAGAATGATCCTGTAATTCAAAGAATTTTTTAATAATACCTAATTGATTATGAGGTTGAGGGTTATTAATTTGAGAATCAAATCTTTTTAATGAAAAATCTGATGATTCAAATTTAGCATCATATCCTTCTAACCCATTTTCATATATATAATTTTCTATGAATAACGTTCTGATATTACCTTGTTCATTATTAAATTTAGATTCAGCATTTACTACAAAATCAATATATTCTTTAATAACAGGTTGTCCTATAAATCTATTAACGTACATTGGATGCATTCCAGCTCTTAACATCATAAACCCAGTGTTAGAAGTCTGTGTAGTCCAGTTACCACGAGTTACATAAGGATCTTTAGCGATATCAACGAAAGCATTTAAGAATGCAGAAATTGAGTTACTAATTTTATACTTTTTAACTTCTTTAAGTGGTAAACCTACTTTTTCATTTATATATTTAGCATCTTCAGTACTTAATTCTTGAGAATATTCATTATCAAATAAAGTTTCATTATTTTCATTTTTATGTCCCCAACCAATATAAGTATCTCTTAAAGAGTTTTTAGTAAACATTCCTCTTACGTGATCCACTAACATATTAGCAGTTTGTCCTACACCAGCTTTACCAGCTAAGAAATCATATTTAACATTTATCTGATTAATAACATCAAAATGATATAAATCACTCTTTTGTCCACTATCATCAAATATACTATTAATATCTTTTTTAATATAATCAAAATCAATAGGTGTCATCACATCTTTAACAACATCTGAGTGTAAGAATACAGCTTTATAAGACTCAATTAATTTATTTTGTAATACTTCTTTAGGTTGTTCTGAAAGCGGTAACTCATTACCTTCTTCATCTAACTTAGGTTTAGCGTAAACTAAATTATCATTTTCATCTTGTGAGAATGAAGGAATCATCATAAACATTTTATCAATATCAAAATCCGAACCTGTTTTAGTAGGTATTTCAGAATAAGCTACAACAGCATCTCCCATACCTTCAGGTAAGAATCCTACAATCTCTAAAGCATCGTTTGATGATAAACCTTGATTTGGTATTCTATATCCAATAATATTTTCTAATATTTCAGGAGATATCATTGCTTTTAAATCACCAGCATCCATATCTTTCCAATTGGGAATGTATTTAGTTAATAATGAACCAGGTAATAATACTTGACCAGGTTTAATAACACCATCTTCAATATGAGGTGGTCTTAACCCTGTTTTAGGATCTATAAACCATTTAACACCAGTTTCCTGCCCTTCAGTAAGTGTATCTATACCAAAGTTAGAAACTTGTATAAAAGATCCACCATTGGTCTTAATTTTAACTAATCTATCTTTAACGATAGACATAAACATATTCATTAATTTACTTTGAGATTGAGGTATACCATAAATAGTTAACTCTTTCTCTAAAGCTTTAATTAAATTTTCATTAATGTTACGCTTTTTAGCTTCATCCAGTAATAAATTATATAAAGCAGATTTATTACCAATAACTCCAGATTCATCAATACTTAATTCATTTGATAAATCTTGAACACCTCGTTGAGATAACTCCCCAACAATACTGTTCATATCTTTATATAAATCAGAACCTTTAATATCTAATCCATTACGACTAAACATTTTCTCCATATTATAAGCAATACCAGCTAATACATTCTTTTGTATTTGAGAACCTGTATCAGTTTCCTTATATCCTTTGATAGGTAAATTTTGTTGTAATTTCCAACCTCTATTATCTAATTCTAAAGGTGTTAAATCAAATTCATCAGCTAATGTACCATCTTCATTATGTATTAAATCAGTAACAGTAGCACCAACTTTAATACCATCTAATGTAATAGTTTCGTCAATTCCATTTTCAATCATTTTATCATATACTCGCTGTAAATCAGTACCTTTAATTAAATCAGGTAATAATACAGCTTGAGAATACTTTAAAAATGTTGGAACACCATTATTTCTTTTATAATAAACACCCTTCAAAGGTTGTGCAACAGCTTTAGCTTCTTTTTCTGTAAAAGGAGTTTTATCAGTTCCTAACATTTTAGGTAAAGCAGTTTCGTGATACTTAGTCCATAAACCAAGTCTTTTAATTAAAAATTCCCAACGTGAAGGTAATATATATGCTTGTGCATCTGTAGTATTAACTTTACCTTTAGAATACATTTTAGCAATAGTTTTACCAGCAATTTCTTCAATATCTTTAACATTTCTACCAGCAACTTCAACACCTGTTACAATAGCAACTTTATATGTTAAACTATCTCCATGTTGTAATCTAAGTTGTAATCCATCAGTATAAGTAGATGGTATACGTTTAGCGTAATCAACCATATTTTTATAATATGCTGAATCTCCTGAAAACATTTTACCATACTCAATATTACTGATTAATCCATTAATATAAAAATCACTAACAGCATTCATAACAGGATAATTATAAGCTTCATAAGCTTTCATAATTGAAGCGTCAATACCTCTAGAATCATAACCACCTTTAGTTTCATTATTAGGTGATATAATATCTTTACTTGTTAAAAAACTAACTTTTTCAGCAATACCATCTTTTAATATATTATGGATATAATCTTTAATTTCAGTTTCATATGAATTAATAGAATCTAATGCTGGTGTACCATCATCTTGATAAATTCTATCGGCAATTTCAGGTAAAACATCTTTTATATTTTCAAAACTTAATCCTTCAAATATTTGAGATTTAAAAGCATTACCAATTACTTTACCATCTTTATGAGTTTCACCACGTTTATTAGCGTGATAATGAACATATTTCTTAGCGTTAGGATCATTTATATCTTTAGTAGCTTTAATCATTCTATTATACTCACTACTAAAATAATCATAAAAAACTTGTATTACTTTAGATGGTAACACAGCTCTTTTATCTACAATTTCATTTACATTAGTATTTAAGAAATAACCATGTGATAATAAATATGAAGTTAATTTATCTGCTGGTGTAGGAGTATTAAATAAACTATTTTCACCTTTAACAGACATTAAAATTCTATTCATACTATCTACAACGGCATCGTCTTTAGCTAACTCACCATTATTTTTTGGATCAGATTTATTTTTATCAGTTTTTCTTTCTTGAAATACATTAAATATACCTAGTTTAACTTCTTTAATTCTTTGTTTAGCAATCTTTAATCTATCATCAGGTCTTCTATTTTGATCATAACCAAGTATATACTCTAACCATTTAGATGATTCATTACCAGGTTCTCTATATAAACTTTCTAATTCTTCAATATTAGATTTCCATTTATTAATTTCACCAGCTAAATAAGAAGGTAAACTATAAATCCAATATGATTTGTTAGCACTATAAATACTAGCATCAGAACCATCTGGTTTATAAAAAGCTTCTTCTTTAGCTAAATCAGAAAATATAGCTTGGTCATTAAAAGGGTTTATAAATTTACCATTTTCATTAAAAACTTTAATTTTATTTTTAATGTCTGTTGATAATAATCTTTTACTAAATAATTCTAAAATAGATAAAACATCATTAGTTTTATCAAATAATTCTTCATTATTTAAAATGACATCTTCTAAGTTACCTATATAGGAGTTAAATCCCTGTTCTGTAGTAACAGCTCCCATATCATGTAACGTCCTAATAATAGTGTTTATATGTTGTGATAAATCAGAAAGAATAACATCCTGTTTACCAACTTTACCATTTTTAGTAACTTTTTTAAATTGATCAAATTCAGATCTAATAACTTTCAAATCATCATTAATCTCTGTAAGTTTAGCAGTATTTAATTTACCATCTTCTATAAAAATAGTTTCAAAATTAAATCCCCACTCACGTTTAATTGAATTAAAATTAGCATTTACTTGACTAACATCTTTGGTAGTATGTTTAATATTTTTACCATTAAAATCAACTTCTGATACAAAAAATGGATTTTTAACTAAATTAAAAGCTTGTGTAAATTGAGACTTTTTATCTTCTGATAAACTTGGGTTATTTAATATGTTTAATAATTCTTTAAAATAAGGTTTCTTATGAGCTAATGTACCTATTTTAGTTAACATTGTTTCATAAAGGTCTTCTACTTGACCACCTATAATAGTAGGGCTTAAATCACTTAATTCAGTTTGTAAAGTTTGATATACATCATTAACATCTTCAAAACTTGTTTT
>Ga0209119_1000287_pt1 | contig 50773 bp, 49 predicted proteins | sample COG_03_FD_184747 | JGI IMG/M metagenome (GOLD analysis project Ga0209119, IMG submission 184747) | Pelagic Microbial community sample from North Sea - COGITO 998_met_03 (SPAdes) (version 2) | ecosystem: Environmental > Aquatic > Marine > Neritic zone/Coastal water | place: Helgoland, sampling...
GCACCGCCATGTTCACCAAGTGAAATAATGTTGTCCACCACACACTCAAAAGAAACTGGAGATTCCAAAACCCGAGGGGGTTTTACTTTAAGGGAGGGAACTTCGGTGAGTCCTGTTTCTATAAATTCATTGACGCCTTTGGCATAGTCGTTACTGGATTGTGACATTTGTTCCACCATCGAAAAATCAACAATATTGATCACTACTTCTTTTGTTTCTTCTGCGTTTTGTAGGGTATGTTTGGTGGTATTATCACGCACACGTCTGGCGGGTGAAAAAATTAAAATGGGGGGATTGGTACTAAATACATTAAAAAAACTAAACGGACTTAGGTTCACATTCCCCTTTGCATCAATTGTACTTGCAAACGCAATTGGTCTGGGGGCAATCGAGGAGGAGAGCAATTTATGAATGGCTCTTGTCTCTAAAAATTCGGGGTCAAATGATTTGATGGTCGACATAATTTTTATTTAGCTTTTAGTAATGTTGATTTCACCGCTCCAAATCCGACACGGATCGCGCCTTTTTGGCAATGGCCTCTCATAATCACGGTATCATTATCTTCAATAAATTTTCGGGGTCCGCCCTCCGTTAATTCTACAGGTTTGGAGCCTGCCCACGACAATTCGAGCATGGAGCCATACGAATCGGAACGTTTTCCACTGATGGTTCCAGACGCCATCAAATCGCCCACATTCAAATTACAGCCGTTCACGGTATGATGCGCCAATTGTTGGTTCATATTCCAATACATATATTTAAAATTGGACTGACTTACCACTGTTTCTTGGCAATTTTTAGGTTGAATAGAGACTTCTAGCTGAATGTCATAATTTTTTGAACCCTCAAAACTTAGATAGGGCAGAACAGCGGGTTGTTGCGCCGGACCCGAAATTTTAAAGGGTTCTAGTGCTTCTAAAGTCACCACCCAAGGCGACATAGATGATGCAAAACTTTTGGACAAAAAGGGACCTAAGGGTACGTATTCCCATTTTTGAATGTCGCGTGCCGACCAGTCATTAAACAAGATTTTTCCAAAAATATACTCCTCAGCCGTTTCCGTTGAAACAGAATCCCCAAGTTTTGTTGATTTACCAATGATAAACCCCATTTCTAATTCAAAATCAACCCGAGTCGATGCTTGAAAACTAGGGGGGGCGTTGGGGTCTAAAACCACTTGTCCTTTTGGGCGGTAAACGTTTTCACCACTCACAATAATTGAGGAAGCCCGTCCATGATATCCAACTGGCAAATGCTTCCAGTTTGGGAGCAATGCATTGTCAGGATCTCTAAACATAGTCCCTATATTGGTGGCGTGTTCGATACTCGAATAAAAATCGGTATAATCACCCACTTTTACGGGCAAATGCATCTGTACGGAGCTTTGTTTGATAAATACGGAGGGGTGTGATTTTAATACAGAATTTGCAGTGCATAATTCGGCTTGAATTAGTTCTCTGACTTTTACAGTGGTCGATTTCCCTAAGGCAATAAAATCATTTAAGGAGTCCGATTCTAAAACTTTCACATCAAAGTCTACATCTTTAAAAATACCCAATTCAAACGCGGCATAGAGGTCTAATACTTGGTCTCCAATAGCCACTCCAATGCGTTTGATATGATCTGATTCGGAGAAAACTCCAAACGGTAAATTATAGATACTAAAATCTGAATGTTGATCAATTTTAATCCAAGACTGCATAGGTTATTTTTTAATAATTAACTCCAAGCCATCATGGATTAGCTTAGAAAATTGTTTGTTTTGTTTCAATTTAAGTAATTGTTTATGAATTTTGGTACTTAAAGAGACCTCTTTGTCGTAAACCAATTCATATAAGTTTAATAAGAGCAACCATTCCGAGGGATAGGTGTTGGTAACTTCATCTAGAATCGCAGCGATGGCATCGGTTTCAATTAATTTGGAAGCTCTAATTTGCGATACTTTTTCATACAAATTATGTAGCTGTTTTTCGTTTTCAGAATACGTTATTTTGGTAGTTTTTTTATCGGATAGGGTGTATATATCATCAAATGAATCGGAATCTGCTGGCCCAGCAAATGCCGACTGAATGTGTTTTCCAATCGCCATATCATAAACGCCCCAGCTCGGATCAAATAAGACGTCCTCAAGATAGGTTACTTTACAGTTTTTAAAAGTGATTAAAATAATTTTTCCTTGAAGATCTCTTTTTCCAGTAATAATTTCTCCTTCAACCGTCACGCCACCTTCAAATTGAAGTCGAGTCGTTTGGCCTTCTATAATCCCATAAACTTCTAAATCTTTGGGTGACATATCTTCAATCGCAATATTGATGCCTTCTAATTGACCAATTGGACTTCCAAAACCATTAGCATGATGTTCGGTGCCATGCCCGATCAATTCTGTCCCCTCAAAAGAGAGGGCTGTAGGGCTATTGGTTTGGTAATAAATGGGGGTGTTATTGGCTTCGATCCCCGCATTAAAAATTCCAGAAATTTGAATCCCTGTACTTAATTCGATGGTTCCTAATTTTTTAGAAGTGATGAGTTTTTGTAATCCTTCGAGTCCGCCGGTTCGTATCGCCATAGTATTTGCAAATTTTTCTAAAACAAAGCTAAGACTTGAAAAGTTAGGAATGACAAATAATTGGGGTTGTGTGTTTGTAATATCAAAATTAACGTTGGCTGCATCAATTGAATACGGTATTTTTTTTACCTCTTTTTTTAAGCACAACGCACTTTCTTCAATAGAAGACAACAGTCCAGCGCCGTAAAGTTTGGGGGTGTCGAGCGTCCCAATTAGCCCGTATTCAACCGTCCACCAGTGTAAATTTCGTATTTGTGCCATTTCAGAAAGCGTTCCCATTTGGGTCTGAAGTTTGTGAACGTGATTGGTTGCAGCGCTAATTTCAGTCTCTGAAGACTGCGGGTTTTCTTTTAAAATGGACAACCATCGAATGGCTTCATACATTGCGTCATCTTTTGGGGATGCGATGGCTTTACATCCAATTTCACCCAAACGTCTGAGGTATTCTGAGTATTCTGGATTTGCAATGATGGGGGCATGGCCCGCCGCTTCGTGAATAATGTCAGGAGCAGGCGTGTAATTAATGTGATCGATCGTTCGAATATCAGAGGAAATCACCAACACATTATACGCTTGAAACTCCATAAAGGCATTTGGTGGAATAAACCCATCAACGGCAACGGCAGCCCATCCAATATTTTTTAGAATTCGATTCATGCCCTCCATTTCAGGAATGGCGTTTTCATCAATCCCCGTTTTTTTGAGTCCACCGCTATAGCTTTCATGGGCACGATGCTTTAGGGTACTGATGTTTAAACGCATCACATACCGCCACACCGCTTGGTTTTGGGCCGTATACGCACTGTAAGGCTGTTGAACCATAAATTTATGAAGATGTTTAGGTAACTTTTCAGTTACGCGATTAAATGGCATCGTCTGTTCTTCATGGTTCAACATTGATTTTAAATTTAAAGGGTGCCTCTATTGTCTTGTTCTCTTTCAATGGCTTCAAAAAGGGCTTTAAAATTTCCTTTTCCAAACGATTGTGCGCCTTTACGTTGAATGATTTCAAAAAACATAGTAGGCCGATCTAAGACTGGTTTTGTAAAAATCTGTAATAAATACCCTTCTTCATCTCTGTCAATTAAAACACCGTGTTTTTTTAAGGTACTTAAATCTTCATCAATTTCTCCCACACGTTCTAATAAATCATCGTAATAAGTTTCAGGAACGTATAAAAATTCGACCCCTCTATTTTTCATCTCTTGGACTGTTTTGGCAATATCATCCGTGGCTAAAGCTAAGTGTTGCACACCAGGCCCCTTATAGAAATCTAAATATTCTTCGATTTGTGATTTTTTCTTCCCCTCAGCAGGTTCATTAATCGGAAATTTGATACGGCCATTTCCGTTACTCATCACTTTACTCATCAGTGCCGTGAACTCGGTAGAAATATCGTTGTCATCAAAAGAAATTATTTGAGCAAAGCCCATCACTTCTTGATAAAATTTACACCAAGTATTCATTTCATCCCAATCGACATTTCCAACAATATGATCAATGTATTTTAGACCAACGTTTTCGGGATTGTAATGAGAATCCCATTTTCTGTACCCGGGAAGAAATAAGCCCGAATAGTTCTTTCTCTCGATAAAAAGATGCACGGTTTCTCCATAGGTATAAATCCCCGATTTGATGATGGTTCCATGTTCATCACTTTCTTCAGTAGGCTCAAGAAACGGTTTTGCGCCTCTTTTGACCGTTTCACTAAACGCTTTTGTGGCATCTTCAACATGCAATGCAATTATTTTAACGCCGTCGCCATGCAAATTAATATGTTTGTTAATAACACTATTTTCTTCAAAAGAGGTGGTTAAAACGAGTCGAATCTTTCCTTGTTTTAGAACATAGGATGCGATGTTTTTGAGTCCAGTTTCAAGGCCTGCATAGGCTTCCGACTGAAATCCAAAAGCGGTTTTGTAATAATGGGCACTTTGTTTGGCATTTCCTACGTAGAGTTCAATGTAGTCCGTACCTAAAATAGGTAAAAAATCCTGAGCGTCATCAAATATTTTTTTAATCTCGAAATTAAAATTTTGTAATTCTTCAATAGTTTTTGTAGGTTCCATTTTAGTTCTTATTTAACCAGGATTTATAATACGATTCGTCACTTATTTTAAGGGCTTCTTCAGTCACCATTAATGGACTAAACGTGTCCACCATCACAGCGAGTTCAAAAGTTTCTTTTTTACCAATACTTTTTTCCATTGTTCCAGGATGTGGTCCGTGCGGAATGCCGGCAGGATGCAGCGTCACACTGCCTTGCTCGATGTCTTTACGACTCATAAAATCGCCATCCACATAATAGATCACTTCATCGGAGTCTATGTTTGAATGGTTGTAGGGTGCTGGTACCGAATTTGGGTGGTAGTCATACAGTCTAGGGACAAACGAACAGATCACAAATGCGCTGGTTTCAAAGGTTTGATGCACGGGCGGTGGTTGATGAATCATCCCCGTTATAGATTCAAAATCATGGATTGAAAATTTATAAGGGAAATTATAACCATCCCAGCCAACCACACTAAACGGATGGGCGGCATAGATATATTCGTGTAGGGTGTCTTGTTTTTTAACCTTGATTAAAAAATCACCTGTTTCATTAAATGTTTCAAGTTCGGTAGGCGGGTGGAGGTCTCTTTCGCAATAGGGGGCGCCTTCTACATGTTGGCCAAACCAATTTCGATAGCGTTTTGGGGTATAAACGGGGCTCTTGGATTCGACAATAAAGAGTCGATTATCGGCATCGTTAAACTCAATTTGATAGATTATACCTCTAGGGATTACAAGGTAATCACCATATTTAAAATCAATATTCCCAAGAAGGGTTCTTAGTTTCCCGGAGCCTTTATGAATAAATAAGACTTCATCAGAATCGGTGTTTTTGTAGAAATAATTCTTTAGAGATTCTGTTGGAGCTGCCAAACTAATTTGACACTCCTTGTTTGTTAATACGCAAGTTCTACTTTCTAAATAATCAGCTTTTGGAGCCACTTTAAATCCCTCAAGTTTTAAAGATTTCATATTTTTAGAAACCGCAATCTTTGGTGCGACATCATAGGATTTTAGAATCGCTTTGACCTGTGTGGGGCGTTGGGTGTGATACATTAATGATGACATGCCATCAAACCCAATCGTGCCAAACAATTCTTCATAATAAAAATGGCCGTTTGCATCTTTAAAAATGGTGTGTCGCTTCGCTGGAATTTTTCCTAACGTATGATATCTAGGCATATATTGGGTTTAAAATTAACATGAACTATTAAAATAATTGACAAGAACAAATCTATAGATAATATGAGTTACTTATTTGTTTATTACTAAAACAGTTTCTAAATAAGAATATTTATATGTATTTTTGTATTAATAAAGTGTTTTATTCTTTTTTAGGATGCTAATTTAATTATTAATAAATGTTTTTTCTAGATGCTTGATAAACTAAACACAACCGATATTAAAATCTTACGGTTATTACAAGAAAATAGTAACCGCACCATCAAAAATATAGCTGAAATCTTAGGAATGACGACGACCCCAGTTTTTGAACGCATTAAAAAATTAGAGAAAAATGGATTTATTAAGAAATATGCAGCCATTTTGGATTCTAAAAAATTGGGTTTAAAACTGACCGTTTTTGTGGGAATCACGCTTAAGGCCCATACACGCAGTTATTTGGAGAAATTTGTCACCACCATTCAAGGATTTCCAGAAGTGGTAGAATGCCATCGGGTCTCGGGAAATTTTGATTATTTATTAAAATTAGTGGTGATTGATATTGAAGACTATGAACAATTTATCTTAACCAAACTCGCCATTATCGCCGATTTAAGCAATGTACAAAGTTATGTAGCGCTGTCTCAAAGTAAATCGACCAATGAGGTCAACTTGAATCATTTGATGTGAGAACAAGGGGTTATAACTAATGTGAAGATCTTGATAGATTTAAAGACTTTATTTTAGATTCAAAAGTTTAGTGTCTTTCTACCCAGTTTTCCAATTTAATTTTCTCAATACGAATAAACTCTTTTGTGTTTTCGGATACCATTATTAACTCATTTGCAATTGCAGTTGTTCCAATTAATAAATCAAAATCACTAATCATTTTACCATTTTTTCGCAAACGAACTTTTTCTTTACCATAATAGGTAATTGCATCTAAAATTGGTAAAATTGCGACTTGTTCAGAAAATGTTTCAATGAGTTTGTAATTATTTTTTGGATAGTTACTATTTTCTGCTCCAAATACAAGTTCTGCAAGTGTGATTTCGGATATAGCACAATTTTCTAACCCAACTGTTTTATTTTTTCAATGAGGTTGAAGTCTCCACGAAAAAAATGAATGCATATATTTGTATCAAGTAGATATTTCATTCATTAAAACTCCTTACTGTCTTTAGGTTCAACTCTTGAATTTTTAATATCACTAATTAGTTCTTTGGAACTTCTATCATCTTTCCAGGCACCAAACATAGAAGCAAGGTCAAAAGGTTTAGGTTCTTCTAATTTAAGTGAATTAGTTAACTTAAGAATTAATTTTTTCTTAGTACTGTTATCAAACTTCACTAAAAATTCAAAGTATTTTTCTAAGACTTTAGTTGTGATTGTTAAATTTCCCATGCTACAAAGTTAATTAACTTTTTAATATACTAAATTCTCTATTAACCCAAGTATCTTACTCTTGCTATTTACGGAAGTGAATTAATAGCTTATCTTTGAAGGGTAACCAATTAAATATAATAAGATGAAAAAATTACTCCTTTTATGTATTGCAGTTTCTGCAATGTCGTGTCAAAACAATTATGATTTAAGTCTTTATGAAGCCAATCAAAAAATTGCTAAAGAATTTATATCAACCTATGAATCTCCAGTAAATTACGAATTATTTGAATCCTTAGTTCATGAAGATATAGAACACCAATCACCTATGTATGGAGTTGGAAAAGTGGGATACACCGAAGTTCTTGCACAAGCAGATTTTTATATGAATGGATTTGAAAATGTGACATTCACAGAAGCAACATGGTTGCCTGGTGTGGATGAAACGACTTTATCTCCGGATGGAAGTGTGCGCGTTTATGGAATCTGGTCTGGAAATAATAGTGCTACAGGAAAACCATTTTCGTTAGATGCGTATCATTACTTTAATGTAAAAGAGGGTAAAATCATAGCTTCTGGCGATTATTTTGATGCCACTGGTATGGTGATGGCGATTCAACCAGATCCTGTAGTTGAAGACGTTTCTAACGAATAGAACTTTTAAATTTTTACGTTTAAAACCTTCCTAAATGGAGGGTTTTTTTATGGCGTTGGTTTTTTGTTTGCGGAATTTTAACACGAATCAAAGCGATACTAAAACGATCTTACTCTCTAAGTACGATCAAACTGGCCTTATAACCCGTTGTTAATAACCATTCCCCAGAACCAATAATGCTGTCATTTTCATTATAAACCTTTAGTTGAGCCGTATTTGGACTCGAGCTCCCTTCATTAAGCGCATAAAATTCAATTGTATTGAGGCCTACTTTTAATTCAACTTCAATAATGTAAGCTGAATTTCTTAGGGTAATATTAGGGTGAACAATGGCTTTGTTAAGTATTAATTTTATACGATCGCCGTCTTCATACTCATGATCTCGACACAAGATGCGAATGTATTTGGAAGTCGTTTTAATATCTCCTAAATAATAATCCCGATCAAACTTAGATACATTTTTTCGGTTTTCATTAAACTGTTGTTTAATTTCCCAAGTAGGATCGACCACATCTCGGGTTTCGGTAATTCCATATTTCTTTTTTGCAAACCCATCAATCGGCTTGATTCCCATGGTAATGGTCACCCCTTTATCTGTTAATCCCATAATTGGGGATACCGTTAATGGATATTGCTCAGAGGCTTCATTTTTCTCTAAGGCTAAGGCTTTGATTCGAAACGTTTCTTGAGTCGTCTCTAACTGGGAAAACGCAGTATTTTGCATTCCGACAACGAGCAGTAAAAGTATCAAATATCGATTCATAAAGCGTATTGGCATATCTTAGATTGTAAATATATTAATTTGATTGTTCTTATCCTTTCAAAAAATGTTCCAAATTTTTTCGAATCAATTTAAAATCCATGAATCAAAATAACAAGCTCAATTTTTTATACCTTTAAACTTTATATAATTAAATGTATTGCAAACACATCTAACAACTTTAAAACAACAGCTTTCAGGCGAACTTTACGACAGTGATCTTGTAAAAACCTTGTATGCTACAGATGCCTCTGTGTATCGAGAATTGCCCTATGCGGTGGCCATTCCAAAAACAACGACGGATATTAAACGGTTGATTGAATTTGCGAATTCAAATGCGCTCTCAATTATTCCGCGTGCGGCAGGCACTTCTTTAGCAGGCCAATGTGTGGGCGATGGCATTGTGGTTGATGTATCTAAGTATCTAAATGATATTTTGGAAATTAATACGCAAGAACAATGGGTGCGTGTGCAGCCAGGCGTGGTTCGTGATCATTTAAATACATTTTTAAAACCCTATGGTTTCTTTTTTGGTCCCAACACTTCGACTGCCAATCGTTGCACGATGGGAGGCATGGTTGGAAATAATTCTTGTGGGTCTACTTCTATTGAATATGGTTCGACTCGCGATCATACCCTTGCGATCAAAGCACTTTTGAGTGATGGGAGTGAAGTCACCTTTTCAGCACTATCCAAAGAAGAATTTAAATCAAAAACAAAAGGCGATACTTTAGAAGCCTCTTTATATAAACAGCTATTTTCGGAGTTGGATAATCCCATGATTCGAGATCAAATAGAAGCGGGCTATCCAAAAGCGACCATTAGCCGAAGAAATACGGGCTATGCTGTGGATGCGCTCATGCATAGCAGTCCCTTCAACGCGTCTGGAGAAGCCTTTAATTTCTCGAAATTAGTATGTGGTTCCGAAGGAACTTTAGCGTTTATTACAGAATTAAAACTTCAAATTGTACCGTTGCCAAAACCATTTCAAGTGGTTTTAAATGCTCATTTTAATTCCATTAACGAGAGTCTTCAAGCGACTTTGGTTGCTATGAAACAGGCACCGTCTGCATGTGAATTGATGGATAAAACTATTTTGGATTGTACAAAAGATAATAGTACCCAGCAAAAAAATCGATTTTTTGTAGAAGGCGATCCCGAAGCTATTTTAATGGTAGAGTTTAGGGGCGATACGTTAGAAGCTGCAAAAGAACAAGCAGCACTGCTAGAGCAACGGCTCAAAGATTTAAATTTAGGCTATGCGTATCCTTTGGTGGAAGGCGATGCATGTGATAACGTTTGGGATTTAAGAAAAGCGGGGTTGGGTCTTTTGGCAAATATTCCGGGCGATGCCAAAGCGGTTGCTTGTATTGAAGATACAGCGGTGGCCATTGAAGATTTGCCTCTCTATATTGAAGCATTTACTGCGCTTATGAAATCCTACGATCAAAAAGCAGTGTATTATGCCCATGCTGGGGCGGGGGAATTACACCTTCGGCCGATCTTAAATTTAAAAACATCGACCGATGTCGCATTGTTTCGTACCATCAGTGAAGCCTCTGCAAAATTAGTCAAATCGTATCGGGGTGCCCTCAGTGGCGAACATGGTGATGGGCGTGTCCGGTCGGAATTTATTCCGTTGGTTTTAGGCGAAGAAAACTACCAACTCCTCAAACGAATTAAATCGACTTGGGATCCGTTTTCGCGCTTCAATCCAGGGAAAATAGTTGATGCGGTTCCTATGGACAGTTCATTACGATACGAAGCAGATCAAAAAACTTCTAAAATAGAGACACTTTATAATTTTGAATCCACGGGGGGTATCTTATCCACCGTCGAAAAATGTAATGGTTCCGGCGATTGTCGAAAATTAAGTTTTGCAGGCGGTACCATGTGTCCAAGTTATCGGGCGACTTTAGATGAAAAGGATTCGACACGGGGTCGTGCCAATGTATTAAGAGAGTTTTTAACTCAAAACACCAAAGACAATCCATTTGATCATCCCGAGATTAAAGAAGCAATGGACCTCTGTGTGTCATGCAAAGCGTGTCAATCAGAATGCCCCTCCAATGTTGATATGGCCACCTTGAAAGCTGAATTCTTGTATCAATATAACAAATCAAATCCAGTGTCTCTCCGAACAAAACTCATTGCTCATAATGCCAAAATCAATGCTGTAGCGCATCGATTTGCAGGGGTCTATAATTTTTTCGGAAACAATTCTTGGTTCAAAACCTTCATTGGAATCCACCCAAAACGATCGCTTCCTCAATTACACACCACCACTTTTAGACAGTGGTTTGAGGGCTTTCAGCAGGGGAACTATTTAAAAAAAGTGTATTTGTTTTGTGATGAATATACCAATCATTACGATCTTGAAATTGGTAAAAAATCGGTCAAACTATTAAATGCATTGGGTTACAAAGTGTTCATGCCAAATCATCTAGAGAGTGCTCGAGCCTATATTTCAAAAGGATTTTTAAAGGAAGCAAAAGCCATTGCGACCGAAAATATACACATTTTTAGTTCATTGATTACAAAAGAAACGCCATTGGTAGGTATTGAGCCCTCTGCCATTTTAGGGTTTCGAGATGAGTATCCGAATTTAGTGGAGTCAGACTTAAAGGCTTCTTCTGAAACTCTAGCCAAAAATGTACTTACTATTGAAGAATTTCTATCCAATGAAATGACCCTTAATAAGATTGATGTTTCAAATTTCACAACAACACCCAAAACCGTTTATTACCATGGGCACTGCCATCAGAAAGCAATGTCCTCTAATGTGCATGCAGTGACTATTTTAAGTATTCCCAAGAATTTCAAAGTGCATTCAATCGATTCTGGTTGTTGTGGTATGGCAGGTTCATTTGGATATGAAAACGAACATTATGAGCTAAGTCAACAGATAGGAGAGGACCGTTTATATCCTGCACTGCGAACCATAGAAACAACAGCGATCGTGTCGGCATCAGGAACAAGTTGCAGGCATCAAATTAAAGATGGTGTTCAAAAAACAGCACTTCATCCCATCGAAGTACTTTATAATGCCTTAAATTCGTCAACATGAATTATTTAGAATTGATCGGGTTTTTTGGGGCCTTTTTAACCGGGATTATAATTGGTCTTTTTGGCGGCGGTGGTTCTATTTTAGCCGTGCCTATATTTGTGTATTTATTTCAATTAAACCCCATATTAGCCACGAGTTATTCCATGTTTGTGGTTGGATTTTCGGCGGCCATTGGGACGCTTATTAATATTAGAAAAAAATTAATTGAATATAAAACAGCCTTCATATTTACACTGCCGGCATTAGTGTCGGTATTTCTTACCCGACGGTTTATAATTCCAAACCTCCCTGATGTTATAATGTCAATGGGAGGTTTTACCATTACCAAAGAAATGGCATTGATGTTATTTTTTAGCCTTATTATTATTTTGTCCTCTGTTTTTATGATAAAAAAACCTAGGACTGCAGCCTCCTCTAAATCAGATTCTAAAAGAAAGGATCTGTTTTTACTAATTATTGGATTGGGGGTTGGGCTTCTCACAGGTTTAGTAGGGGCTGGTGGCGGATTTATTATAGTACCGGCCTTGGTGTTGTTTGCCAAATTATCAATCAAACAAGCGGTTGCAACCTCATTAATCATTATTACATTTAATTCCCTTATTGGATTTACTGCCGATTTATCCTTATTACAAATTGAATGGCGATTTTTGAGTCTTTTTACAGCACTCTCAGTTTTAGGTATTTTTGTTGGAACCTATTTTTCAAATTTCGTTCAAGAATCGACCTTAAAAACCAATTTTGCACGCTTTATGATCGTCATGGCTGCGGTGATTATTTTTAAGGAATTCAATTCTTAATTTGTAACAAATCAGGTATTTAGACGTCTAATAATTAAACCTATTTATCATGAAACAAGACAATCAAACCATTGTGCTGATGCATCTTTCTCAACTTGTTACTTTAGCTTTAAGTTTTGGAAGTATCCTTATCCCGCTTTATATTTGGATGACCAAAAAGGAAGCCATCAAAGACTTAGATGCCCATGGAAAAAACATTCTTAACTTTCAATTTAGTTTATTAATTTACAGTTTAATTTGTGTCCCTTTAGTGTTTATTGGAGTCGGTATCATAGGGCTGATTTTGATTTTAATTGCATCGATTGTTTATCCTATTAAAAATGCCATCAAAGCAAGTCATGGTCTTATGCCGAATTATCCTTTCAGTATTTCGTTTTTAAAATAGCGGACTGCACTGAATGGGCTAGATGTCATTAAATGAAGAAGCCGTGATGTTATTTTAATTTTTTCATTACCTTTGTACTTCGAATACGTTGAACCACTATGAGTCAAAAAGTTTTACTTAACAACAAAGAAGTAAACATCATTCTACATCGATTGGCTTGTCAACTCATTGAAAAACATACCGATTTTTCTGAAACCGTTTTAATAGGACTTCAACCAAGAGGTATTTTTTTAGCGAAGCGAATCAAACAACTATTAGCAGAAGAGTATCACATTTCTGATGTCAAATTAGGACTTTTAGACATTACTTTTTATAGAGATGATTTTAGACGATCGGCTAAAGTACTCGAGGCAAATTCAACCGAAATAGATTTTTTAATTGAAAATAAGCGCGTTGTATTTATTGATGATGTTTTGTACACAGGTAGAAGCATTCGTGCTGCTTTGACAGCCATTCAATCCTTTGGTCGTCCGAGTGAGATTGAACTTTTAACCCTTATAGACCGTCGTTTTAGTCGACATTTACCCATTCAGCCCGATTATAGAGGCCGACAAGTCGATGCTATTAATGACGAAAAAGTGTTGGTAAACTGGAAAGAAACCAGCGGTGAAGACACCGTTTATTTAATAAATAATTAGACCATGAGCGAACTGAGTGTAGATCATTTATTAGGAATAAAATATCTCAACAATGACGATGTTAACCTTATTTTTGAAACTGCCGATCATTTTAAAGAAGTGATCAATCGTCCCATAAAAAAAGTACCCTCGCTTAGAGATATAACAATCGCCAATCTTTTTTTTGAAAATTCAACGCGCACCAAATTATCTTTTGAGTTAGCTCAAAAACGACTGTCTGCCGATGTAATTAACTTCTCTTCAGGGCAATCATCGGTTCACAAGGGGGAAACGCTTATTGATACCGTTAATAATATTCTGTCGATGAAAGTTGATATGGTTGTCATGCGGCATCCAAATCCAGGGGCAGCTGCATTTTTATCGAAACATGTTGATGCACAAATAATCAATGCAGGCGACGGAACCCACGAACATCCAACACAAGCTCTTTTAGATACCTATTCGATTCGTGAAAAATATGGGGAAGTAAAAGGAAAAAAAGTAGTCATTGTTGGCGATATATTACACAGTAGAGTTGCCTTGTCAAATATATTTGCTCTACAATTACAAGGGGCTGAAGTGATGGTTTGCGGGCCAAAAACACTCATTCCAAAGTACATTGACAAACTAGGAGTTAAAGTAGAAACAAACTTACAAAAAGCATTAAAATGGTGTGATGTGGCTAATATGTTGCGCGTCCAAAATGAACGTATGGAAATTAGTTACTTTCCATCCACAAGAGAATATACACAACAGTACGGCGTGACTAAAAATCTGTTAGAATCGTTGGATAAAGAAATTTCTATCATGCACCCAGGACCCATTAATAGAGGTGTAGAAATCACCAGCGAAGTCGCTGATTCTAACCAATCAATAATTCTTAATCAGGTAGAAAATGGGGTCGCCATTCGAATGGCTGTGATTTATCTCTTAGCTCTAAAAATCAAGTAAAATTATGATTATTGAACACCACAATTCGATCGCCGTTATTACCCAAAAGAAGACAAGTTTGACAGAATTTTCAACGAAATTCTCGCTGCTTTACGAACGTTTTAAAGTGGATGATATTGTTTTAAATTTGAACGATACTTCTACAGGACCGTTAGACTTATTAATCGCTATTTCAAAAAAACATCGTCTTTTAAATCATTCTTTTGTGATTGTTAGTCCACACTTAAATCAAAATGATTTCGAAGATGATTTTATCATTGTTCCAACCCTTCAAGAGGCCTATGATTTTATAGAAATGGACCTTTTATCTCGCGATTTAGGAATTTAAAACCAACGCTTTTGAAACTTTCTATTCTTGGTTGTTACAGTGCAACCCCCCGAATTATAGCACATACTACCTCTCAGGTTTTGGAGATGCGAGGGCATCTATTTTTAATTGATTGTGGCGAAGGAACACAAGTCGAATTAAGACGCCATAAAATCAAGTTCAATCAAATCAAACATGTTTTCATTTCCCATTTACATGGCGATCATTATTTTGGATTGGTCGGATTAATCTCCACCTTTCGATTGCTCACCCGTGAAACAGATTTACATATATATGGTCCAAAAGGGTTAAAGGAGCTAATAACACTTCAAATGAAACTCGCCGATTCATGGACAAATTATAAATTGATTTTTCATGTACTGTCTTCCAAATCTTCGGAACTTATTTATGAAGATGAGAAAGTCTCTGTTCACACCGTTCCTCTCGATCACCGTATCTATACCAATGGATTTTTATTTAAAGAAAAACCATTTGAGCGGAAGTTAGACATCGATAGAGCGGAAGAACTTCAGATTGACAAGGCGTATTATAGAAAACTCAAACAAGGCGATGATGTGTTGAATGAACAGGGCGAATTAATTTCTAATGCTGACGTCACTTTTGAGGGACATCACCCTAAAAGTTATGCTTTTTGTAGCGATACCGCTTATAAGGAAGCGATTGTCCCAATGATAAAAGATGTGGATGTGTTGTATCATGAATCCACCTTTTTGGAGGCGCATGAGCATTTGTGTGAAAGAACCAAGCATTCGACCGCCAAACAAGCGGCTACAATCGCGTTGAAGGCAAATGTTAAAACCTTAATTTTAGGTCATTATTCGACCCGTTATGGTGGGCTTGAAGGTTTTAAAACAGAAGCTGAGACCGTATTTAAGGACGTGATGTTGGCCGATGATGGTAAAGTGTTTACCTTCTAGAATTTCTCAAAAACACCCAAACCAAATAACGCAAAATCATATTTCACAGGATCTTTAGGATCTAATTGACGAAGAGCTTCGTCTAGTTGTGCTAAGGCCTTTCCATCATTTTGTGTGCGTTTTAGAAGCCCTAGTTTACGTGCTACATTTCCAGAATGAACATCGAGAGGGCAGGAGAGTTGTGAAGGCGATAACTGGGTCCATAATCCAAAATCAACTTTGGTATCATTGGAACGTACCATCCATCTCAAAAACATATTAATTCGTTTTGCAGCCGATTTTTTTAAGGGATCACTAATGTGTTTTTGGGTACGTTGGAGATGATCTATTTCAAAAAAATGGTGTTTTAAATGATGAATTGCCAGTTGTAAACTATCGACTTCCGCATATGTATTAAAAATGCCTTCTAAACCATTATGATGTGTATAGATATGTTTGAGACTTTTCATAAACTGAATACAATCGGAGCCATTAAAGGTGCGATGTACAAATGGCGTCAGGGTTTCTAAGTCTTTTGGTTGATGCTGCATGACAAATTCATACGGGGCATCGTCCATTAGAGCCATCAATTGTTTGGCATTATTGATAATACTTTTTCGGTTGCCCCAAGCGATGGTCGCCGTTAGGAAGCCAGAAATTTCAATATCTTCTTTTAATGAATAGCGGTGTGGGATTTGAAGGGGATCGGAGTTTATAAAATCAGGATTGTTATACTGAATGACTTTAGCATCCAGAAATTCCTTAAGTTCAGAATTGTTTAGTTGTTGCACCTTAGACCGTTTTTACTAGACCATCAACCATGGTGATTTTACGATCGGCCATCTCTGCTAATTCACGATTATGAGTCACGATGACAAAGGTTTGTCCAAAACGATCTCGTAACTTAAAAAACAATTGATGGAGTTGTTCAGCCGATTCACTGTCTAAATTCCCCGAAGGTTCATCTGCAAAAACAACCGCTGGGTTATTAATTAATGCACGGGCCACGGCAACGCGTTGTTGTTCACCGCCAGAGAGTTCGTTGGGTTTATGATTGATACGGTCTTCTAAACCTAAAAAACGCAATAATTCAGTTGCTTTTTGGATGGCTTCTTTTTGAGAAATTCCTTTTATAAACGCAGGAATACATACATTTTCAACAGCCGTAAATTCAGGTAACAACTGGTGAAATTGAAAAATAAAGCCCAATTGTTCATTTCTAAATTTTGCTAAAGAGGTATCGGAAAGCGTTGTAATATCTACGCCATTGATCTGCAATTGACTGTCTGAATGTTTCGAATAAGAATCTAAGGTTCCTAAGATCTGTAGCAAGGTCGTTTTTCCAGCTCCTGAAGCGCCAACAATCGATACGATTTCCCCTTTTTTTATGTCTAAATCAATCCCTTTAAGAACATGAAGTTGATCGTAATATTTATGTATGTGCTTCGCAATTATCATAGTGTGAAATTAAGTTTTATAGTTTTTATGTGCAATAATTCGAGCTAATTTTAATTATTTGTTTACTAACTTTGAAGTCAAAATTAATTTGATATGAAACGAGCTATATTTGCTGGAGGGTGTTTTTGGTGTACCGAAGCGGTTTTTAATCGCCTAATAGGAGTTCAGGATGTCAAATCTGGATATACAGGCGGATTTATAAAAAATCCGGCTTACCGTGAAGTTTGCCAAGGTCGTACGGGCCATACAGAAGGCATTCGACTCGATTATGATGAAACATTGATTTCGTATGTGGAGTTATTGGAAGTTTTTTTTGCAACCCATGATCCAACAACACTCAACCGTCAAGCAAATGATGTGGGGACCCAATACCGGTCGGCTATTTTTTATACAGATTCAGAGCAGTATGAAACGGCGAATCAGTACATGAAGTCTCTCGACGCTGCCAAGGTTTTTGAAAACCCAATTGTCACCGAACTCTCGCCTTTGGAGGTGTTTTATGATGCCGAGGACGATCACGATAGTTATTACGATCTAAACAGGGAACAGCCGTATTGTACGTATTTAATTGACCCAAAAATTAAAAAACTAACGACTCATTTTAATGAAATTTTAAAATAAAATCCACTCCCAAATCTGATTGTAATGAACCTAAAAAACAAATCCAAAACATCAAAATTATTTTTCAGTCTATGCTTTGATGCGTTAGGCTATGTTTCTCTTCTTTTTCCGTTTTTCGATATTTTATGGGCGCCATTGTCGGGATATTTAATGACCCAACTTTATGAAGGTAAAAAAGGAAAAATAGCGGGAATACTCGTTTTTATAGAAGAAGCCCTCCCGATATTAGATGTGGTTCCAACATTTACGATTATGTGGGTTTACACCTATTATTTTGATAAATCGCCTAAAGTTTCAAGCGAAGTGTCCAATTAAATTTTAAAAGGGTTTAGGACTCATTTAAAAGTTTTCCCAATCCAAAACGGCGAATCATTTTCTTTTCAAAATTCCAGAAAAACTGAAATTGTCCAAAAACCCAGCCTAATAAAACCAATAAAATTTGATAAAAAATTAAGCTAACCGTTACAAATAAAATCCAATAAAATAGGGGATGTAAATTTTCTTTTGTGATTCCAATCAATTGAATAAAGGGACGCCCTACAACAACAGAAGAGGATCCTGTAATTGCAAAGACAATAAAAATCCTGATGAGTTCCCAACGTTGATTGACAACCCATCGAGATTCTACTTTATTGATAGCAAAAAGCACTACTTTTAATAAGATATAAAAGACAACCACAAAAGCAGGGATCGTAATATAAAGCGCATCAAAAGGCAGTGTTTTAGCCAATTTAAATGAACTATATCCGAGAGAAAACAGCCCAAGAATTGGAAACAATAGTTGCCAATTTTGTTTGATTTCCCACCTTGCTTTAAATGTCTTCATGCTTCAAATTTTGAAGCAAATATACTACATCTTAAGGTAAAAAATTACTTTTTACCAAACAGTCCACCTAGTAAACCACCGAGGCCGCTTTTACCCTTTTTGCCTCCAAGAACCATTCCAGCTACATCATCAATTACAGAACCATCCCCATCGGCATCGAGCATAGATTCTAAGAAACTTTGATTTTGATCTGGGGCGTTATTTCCAATCAAACCTCCAAGAAGGCCTTGTATTCCACTAGAAGAGTTGACGTTGTTTTGACGTTGTTGTTTGCCTAGGACTCCCATTAAAATAGGAGCTGCGACTTTTAAAATCTGTCCAACTGAACCGGCATCTATTCCAGATTTTTGACTTAAAGCATTTTGTACGTTACTTTGTTTATTTCCTAGTAAATGCCCTAAGATTTTACCGCCATCATCCGAAACAGCATTAATGTTTCCACCAGAAAATAAGCCGCCAAGGTTGTCTAAGATACTTCCATCGTGTTTTTGAAGCGCCCCCATAATTCCTGAAGCGCCTTCACTCGAGTTGGCATTTCGTTTCATGGCTTGCATCAATACGGGCATTGCCATGGTAAGTAAATTAGAAGTTTTTGATTTTGATTGTCCTGTGTGACCGGACACGCCATTAATTAGTGATTTTCCGATATCACTGTTTAGTAGGTCTAGAATTCCTGACATGTAAATAGATTTTTTAAGGGGTTAAAGCGTCAATCTACAAAAAAAACCTTAACAAATATGTTAAGGTTTTAATAATCAGTAATATTTGGTGATAATTATTTCAGTATTGAAATAATTTGAGACGCTAATTCAGATCCAATTCGATCTTGCGCTTGGTTGGTAGCGGCACCAATATGTGGTGTTAAAGATATTTTTGGATTCATTAATATTTGAACTGCTGGAGATGGTTCGTTTTCAAAGGTATCTAATCCGGCAAATGATAATTTATTGGAATCTAGAGCTTCTACAAGTGCCACTTCATTGACGACACCTCCACGGGCCGCATTGACGAGAGCAGCTCCGTCTTTCATAAGATCAAATTCTGGTTTACCAATTACAAAATCTTTTTGAGCAGGCACATGTAAAGTGATAAAATCTGACTCTTTTAAAACGGCTTCTTTAGAAACTGTTTTGATTTCAAAATCAACAGTTTGACCATCATAAAAAGATAGTGATAGGGTTGTTTTTTCTAAAAATGGATCAAAAGCAATGACTTTCATTCCTAAGCCTAAGGCCATTTTTGCGGTGGCTTGACCAATTCTACCAAAGCCAATCACTCCCAAAGTTTTGCCCCGTAACTCAGTTCCTTTTGCGTAGGCTTTTTTTAGGTTTTTAAATTTTGATTCTCCTTCTAAAGGCATGGTTTTGTTTGAGTCGTATAAGAAACGAACTCCAGAAAATAAATGAGCGAATACCAATTCGGCAACTGACTCAGATGAAGCAGCTGGCGTATTAATAACACTTAATCCTTTTTCACGAGCGTACTCAACATCAATATTATCCATTCCAACACCACCTCTTCCAATGATTTTTAGACCTGGACAAGCATCAATAAGATCCTGTCTTACAGTGGTTGCGCTTCTAACTAGAAGTGCAACGATGTTTTCGGCGTTGATGAAATTTTCTAATTGTTCTTGTGCTACAGTGGTCGTTAAGACTTCAAATCCTGCAGCGGTTAAATCGTCTATTCCACTTTGTGAAATACCGTCATTTGCTAATATTTTCATTTTTTTATGCTTTTCGTTCTAATTCACTCATAACGTCTACTAAGGTTGCGACGCTTTCTAATGGCAATGCGTTGTACATGGAAGCTCTATAGCCTCCGACACTTCTATGGCCATTTAAGCCGTTAATACCAGCTTCTTTCCACATGGCATCAAAAGTGTCTTTTAATTTATCATCTGTCAAAGAAAATGTGGCATTCATTGTAGATCGATCTGCTGTGGCAGCAAAACCTTTAAATAAAGGGTTTAAATCAATTTCAGAATACATTAAACGCGCCTTTTTAAAGTTTTCTTTTTCAATGGCTTCAATTCCACCAAGACTTTTTAACCACTCAAGTGTAAGCATCGACGTGTAAACGGCGAATACAGGCGGTGTATTGAACATGCTCTCCTTATCAATCTGTACCTTATAATCCATCATGGATGGAATTTTTCGGGATACTTTTCCAAGGATAGCTTCTTTAACAACCACAAGTGTTGTGCCTGCAGGTCCCATGTTTTTTTGAGCCCCCGCATAAATTAAATCAAATTTTGAAAAATCGAGGGTTCGAGAAAAAATATCACTACTCATATCACAAACTAATGGAACTTCTAATTTGGGAAACTCTTTTATTTGCGTTCCAAAAATGGTATTGTTTGAAGTACAATGGAAATAATCAAGATCCGAAGGCACTTTATAACCTTTGGGAATATAATTGAAATTCGCCTCCTTAGAAGAAGCGACCTCAAGAACGTCTCCATAGAGCTTCGCCTCTTTAATTGCTTTATCGCTCCAAGTTCCTGTATTTAAATAGGCAGCACGATTTTCTAATAAGTTTAATGCGGTTGCTAAAAACTGCATGCTTGCACCCCCTTGAAGAAAGAGTGCTTTGTAGCCTTTTCCTTCCAATCCTAAAAGTTCGAGAGCCAGAGCGCTCGCATTTTCCATCACATCAATAAAAGCTTTGCTACGGTGGGATATTTCAATTAATGAAAGTCCATCATCAAAACTTAGGACTGCTTGGGCTGATTTTTCTAAAACTTCTTGAGGGAGGACACAAGGTCCTGCGCTAAAATTGTGTTTTTTCATTTGAATTATAATGTCTGTGATGGTTGCAAATTAATGTTAATTTTTGAAGCTGTAAAGGTCTGAATTTATTAAAGATAATTAAATATCAAAATGCTAATATTATGTTATATTTTTAACAAAAATTCAACAGTATCAACGCCATCCGCATAATCTTCTAATTGCGGGGTTTGTGTGCTTCCAAATGGAAGGTGGTGCGCTGATAAGTTATTTGAAACAATGCACTGGATTTTATCGGCATCGTCATTTAATTTAGTGGACAACGATTCTAAGGTTTCATAATGTTCATAAAAAAGGGTGGCGATAGGAGAGGCGTAGCTAGGATCTTCCTTGATCATTAAAAACCCATTTTCAAGCATTTTAAATTCACTCATCAAATAAACGGCTTTGTTGTAATCGTAATTATTGGCATATTTTGCGCCATTGATAATCGGGTGCCAGTGATACATCGCTTCAAAAAAGGCGTCAAAGTTATAGTCTTTTGGAACCAACAGTTTAGAGACACTTCGGCAGCCCAAACCATAATATTGAAAAATATCATTGGACAGTTGCATTAAATCTTCTTTAGATTCTTCGCCAGTTAAGATCGCTAACGAATTTCTGTTTTTCCGAATGATCGATGGTTTGTCCTTAAAATAGTATTCAAAATAACGCGCTGTATTGTTGCTACCAGTAGCAATTACGGCATCAAATCCTTCTAGTTTTTGTTCTAAGAAAGACACCTTATCTTTAAGTTCTGGAGCGACTTTGGTTAAATAAAGGACTAAAAACGGTAAAAGATGTTTGTCATTGGAGGATTGTTTGATGATAATTTTATGGTTGCAAATCAACGCACATAAAAAATCATGAAATCCGACAAGGGGAATATTTCCTGCCATAATGATGGCTACTTTTTTTGGGGAAGCAGATTCAAAAGTATAGTTAGACACCCAATTAGTTAACGGTTCTGTTTGCAATAATTTTGCCCAACTTTCAATGGCAAACATCATATTTGAGGTTGAAAACCATCCGTTATGTTCTTTTGATACTTTTATTTGATGCAAAAATCCATCAAAAAACAAATCGTTGAAACGTACAGAATCGTTTTTTTTGGTTGATTCTGTTGAGAATTGACTTAAAAAACGCCCTAATTCATTTAATGCCGTAATTGTACTTGTTTTGTGATCCATTATTTGTGTAACCGCTTTTTTGGAGTTATTTTTGCATGCAAATTTAAGTAATATATACTCAATACAGCTATGGCGATTATTATAACTGACGAATGTATCAATTGTGGGGCTTGTGAACCCGAATGCCCAAACACTGCCATCTATGAAGGTGCGGATGATTGGCGCTATAAAGATGGGACCAGCTTAGAAGGCGATTTAGTGCTAACAAACGGAAAAGAAGTGAATGCCGATGCCGCTCAAACACCCATTAGCGACGAGCTCTATTATATTGTACCTGATAAGTGTACAGAATGTGTTGGGTTTCATGAAGAGCCTCAATGTGCTGCGGTGTGTCCTGTGGACTGCTGTGTGCCTGATGACTCACATGTAGAAACTGAAGAAGTGTTGTTAGGAAAACAACGCTTTATGCATCCAGAATAATTTTATAATTTTTATATAAAAAAAGCCACGCAATTTGCGTGGCTTTTTATTTGTATTTATTTAGCTATCGACTAGAACTTGTAGTTTAAAGATAAATTAAACATGGTTCCTAATTGGCTAAAGTGTGAACCATCATATGTCATTTGAGAATAACGTTGGTTAAACGTAATGGCATTAGATTCGTTCTGGAGTTGTGTTAACCCTGAAGACGTAAGTCTTGTGTCATTAATAATTGCTTGTCCAGCAATGTTTTCTGCTTTAAATTCCCATTCAGGTAATATGTTAAACAGGTTATTTACATTAAAAGCAATGGTTAATTTATCAGTCGCATTAAAATTGATTGCTAAATCTGTAATTACTTTAGGTATAAACTCAGTTCTTAAGTTCTCACTCATAAACTTTTGCTTGAACGTTGTTTTACCGAAATACGTGTTGTTTAAAGAAACACCAAACTTATCTAAATCGTAATTAGCGCCTAAGATCCATTTTGTTTTTGGTCTAGAAGTAAACATTAATGCTAAATTAGATCTGTCAAGAACATCATATTCTGCACCTTCAACAATAATTGTAGGAACATCTTCTGTGTTTTTGTTTTCAATCGTATAATTTCCAGAAAGGTTTAATGCTAATTTACCAGCTCCCAATTCAATATTTGAAATCCCTGAAACAAAATCAATCCCAGAAGTAGTGGTATCAAAACCATTGATGAAAAACTGATTTTTCCCAATTTGGTTTGTGTAGATAACACGGTCTTTAACATCAATTTTATAGTAATCAACAGTGAAGCTTACGTTTTTGGATAATTTACCACCCAAACCAACTGTAAAGTTTGTTGATTTTTCTGGCGTTAATTTAGGAATTCCTAACTCTCTCGCTTTCGGAGATACGTTATTAACTAAACCAACCACATCAATTCCTCCACCATCAGCAAAAGAATATTGAGATTTCTCAGTATATATTTGGTGTAAGCTAGGCGCTCTAAATCCAGAAGAAACAGAACCTCTCATTGTGATTTTGTCTGATAATTTGTAACGAGAGCTAAGCTTGTAAACAAACGTGTCTCCAAAATCAGAGTAATTCTCACTTCGTATGGTACCGCTTAATAAAAAATCTTCAGATACAACATAATCTAAACTGAAATATGCACCTAAATTATATCTATTAAATATCCCCGAGTTTTTAATATCATTTCCTGAAAAGGAATCCGATCCACCACCTTCATAAGAAGATACTTTTCCTGCGATGACTTCAAAGTTTTCATTTCTAAACTCTGCACCCATACCTATACTAACTTTATCAGAAAGAAGTTTAGAGACATCTAAATTTCCAACGACATGACTAAAAGCAGTTCCACCCGGATCAAAACTTGTTGGGCTTAATGCTTGGTAATCTTCACTAGCGTTATGAGAATTGTTTACTTTATAGGTTTGTTTGTTACCACCAAAAGTAATACTTCCGTCCACATTCCATTCGTTAACCGTTTTTCTAATTCCTACAGTTGCATTATAATCATTTAATACCCCTTCGAAAGTTGGAACATACCCGTCAAATCCACCTGCTTCATCAGAAGGAAATAAATCTGTTAAATAAGCTAAATCGCCTGTAGCAACTTTCCAATACGGTGTTCTGTAATTTGCAAAACTATTTACTTTTTTAAATACGTAAGCAGCATTAAAATATAATTCTGCTTCATCAGATAAATCATAACCACCGTTAATTAAGAATTTAGAAGCAACGGTTTCTGGAGATCCATTAATATTTCCTGCATCTGGTTTTCTTGATAAGAATTCGTTTACATCTGCTATATTAGCTCCAAATCCAGTTCCACCATCAGCTTCTCCCAATGCACTTACAGTACCGGGTCTGTTTGCTAATCCAACTTTAGAAAAGTCAATCGTATAATTAATATACCCTTTATCGTCACCAATAGAAGATCCATTATTGATACTTACGCCGATCATGTCGCCATCGCCTTCAGAAGTCGTTCCTGCTCTTAAAGTTGCAGAACCTTCACTAGCATTATCTTTTAAGATAATATTGATTACACCTGCGATGGCATCAGAACCATATTGTGCAGATGCGCCATCTCTTAATACCTGTATGCTTTTAATTGCATCAATTGGAATTGCAGAGATATCTGTTCCTGTTTCACCACGTCCTGGAGAATCTTGTGTGTACAGTAATGCACTCACGTTTTTACGTTTTCCATTAATAAGGATCAACGTTCTACTAGGTCCCATGTTTCTGATTTCATACGGATCTAATAAAGAAGTCGCATCGTTCACTGGTGTTTGCACCGTGTTAAATGATGGAATTCTAAACTGTAATGCTTTGTCAAAGGTCGCTTGACCTGTTCTAGTAAGCTCTTTCGCTTGTAGAACATCCACTGGAAGTGGTGAATTCGCATTACTACGAGGCGCTGTACGCGAACCTACTAGGATTACTTCATCAAGTGAAGATCCATCTTGTAATGTTGCATTTACAACAGATTGGTTTCCAACTGCAATTTCTAACGTTTCAAATCCAACATAACTAAATACTAAAGTAGCATTTGAGCCTGCGTTAATTTGATAGTTTCCATCAAAGTCAGAGATTGCTCCATTACTCGTGCCTTTTTCAATGACATTAACCCCTGTAATAGGCGTGCCATCGGTACCCAAAACCTTACCAGTAATGCTTTGAGCAGTTGCAAAATTGATGCTAACGAACGCTAGCAACAGAATGTAATAATTTTTCATTTGTGTTAATTATTTAAAAATTAGTTAAACAAATATACTTTATTTTAATTAACAATTCTTTAAGAAATACATGTATAGTTTACAAAACCGATACTATTTAAACCTTAAAACAACTTACAACAGAAGGTAAGTATATTTGAATTTATTTTATAACAATGTTTTGTAAATTGTATTTTAAGTTAGATAAATAAAATTTAATTCAATTATCGGTCGTAAAATTAGATTTAAAAATGAGGACATAGTCATTAGGCATAAGAAACAGCTATTAGCAAGAATATAAATAAAGAATTCAGATTTTAAGAAATTGAAACGGAGGGATTGAATGTTGATTTAAATAATTACATTTGCATTCAAATTTTTAAGAAATGAAAGCAGGTATTGTTGGATTACCAAATGTTGGAAAATCGACCCTTTTTAATTGTTTATCAAACGCAAAAGCGCAAAGTGCAAATTTTCCTTTTTGTACCATTGAACCTAATATAGGAGTGGTTAACGTTCCCGATCCACGGTTATCAAAACTTGAGGAACTCGTTGTTCCTGAGCGTGTCGTCCCTGCAACTGTAGAGATTGTGGATATTGCAGGTCTTGTAAAAGGGGCAAGTAAAGGGGAAGGACTTGGAAATCAATTTCTTGGAAATATCCGTGAAACCGATGCGATCCTTCATGTATTGCGTTGTTTTGACGATACGAACATCATACATGTAGATGAAACGGTTGATCCTATTAGAGACAAAGAAACCATTGATATGGAGCTCCAATTGAAAGATTTGGAGACCACAGAAAAAAAACTAGAGAAAGTAAAACGTGCTTCAAGAACAGGCAATAAAGAGGCTCAAAAAGAAGAAGTTGTTTTAATAAAAATTAAAGATAATTTAGAAGCCGGTATTTCGATTCGTGCGTTGGAGTTTTCAGAAGATGATTATTTAGAATTCGTAAAACCACTCCAATTTATTACCGATAAACCAGTAATGTATGTCTGTAATGTCGATGAAGCCTCTGCTGTTTCAGGAAATGCGTACGTCGATTTAGTAAAAGAAACTGTTGCCAATGAAAATGCAGAAGTATTGGTGCTTGCTGTCGGAACAGAAGCCGATATTAATGAATTAGAGGATTTTGAAGAACGTCAACTATTTCTTCAAGATATAGGATTGGACGAACCGGGTTCTGCCAAACTCATTCGATCTGCTTATAAGCTATTAACACTTCAAACGTATTTTACTGCGGGCGTTAAAGAAGTTCGCGCATGGACCATCAACATTGGTAGTACTGCACCCCAAGCAGCAGGGGTGATCCATACCGATTTTGAAAAAGGATTCATACGAGCCGAAGTTATTGCCTATGAAGATTTTGAAAGTTTAGGATCCGAAGCAAAAGTAAAAGAAGCGGGAAAAATGCGGGTAGAGGGAAAAAACTATACCGTCAAAGATGGCGATGTCATGCATTTCCTTTTTAATGTATAGAAAAAATATCAACTAATAAATTGAAAGCCAATGTTCTCAACAACATTGGTTTTTTTTTGTTAATTAATTTGTGTTTTAAAGGTTTTATTTTTTATGCTGATGTGCTATATTAGCGTCCTGTCGCGAAACACTTTATGAGCCAAAATTCAGATTACACAGAAGATAATATTAGATCCCTCGATTGGAAGGAGCATATTCGTATGCGTCCTGGTATGTATATTGGGAAACTTGGCGATGGTTCTTCGGCCGATGATGGTATCTATATTCTATTAAAAGAAGTTTTAGACAACTCGATTGATGAGTTTGTGATGGGGGCTGGAAAAACAATTGAAATTTCCATTCAAGGAACAAAAGTCATTGTGCGCGATTATGGACGTGGAATTCCTTTAGGTAAAGTGGTCGATGTGGTTTCTAAGATGAACACCGGAGGTAAATACGATTCTCGCGCCTTTAAAAAATCGGTTGGACTCAATGGGGTTGGAACCAAAGCAGTTAATGCCTTGTCCTCCTTTTTTAGAGTGGAGTCAACCAGAGATGGAAAATCAGCTTCTGCAGAATTTTCATCGGGAGTTTTAAATCATCAAGATTTATTAGATGACACCACCCGTCGCAAAGGAACGAAAGTCTCCTTTGTGCCCGACGAAGCCATTTTTAAAAATTATAAATACAGAAATGAATATGTAGCACGGATGCTTAAATACTACGTGTATTTAAATCCAGGTCTGACTATATTATTTAATGGTGAAAAATATTTTAGTGAAAATGGTTTAAAAGATCTTTTAGAAGATAACACCAATGCTACAGATATGACCTATCCAATCATACATCTGAGAGCTGAAGATATAGAAGTTGCTATTACACACAGTAAAACCCAATACAGCGAGGAGTACCATTCGTTTGTCAATGGACAAAACACCACGCAAGGAGGGACGCATTTAGCAGCCTTTAGAGAAGCTTTGGTGAAAACAATTCGTGAGTTTTATGGAAAAAACTACGATGCGTCCGACATTCGAAAATCAATTATATCGGCCATTGCGATCAAAGTCATGGAGCCTGTATTTGAAAGTCAAACAAAAACCAAATTGGGATCTACCGATATGGGTGGCGAACTTCCAACAGTTCGAACCTTTATCAATGACTTTTTAAAAACGAAGTTAGATAATTATCTGCATAAAAATCCCGATACGGCGGAAGCCATCCAACGAAAAATTTTGCAAGCCGAACGCGAGCGAAAAGAATTATCGGGCATTCGAAAAATCGCAAGAGATCGCGCAAAAAAATCAAGCTTACACAATAAAAAACTAAGAGACTGTCGTGTACATTTTGGAGATATCAAAAATGGACGTAATCTGGAATCAACTCTTTTTATAACAGAGGGTGACTCTGCATCTGGTAGTATTACCAAATCAAGAGACGTGAATACACAAGCCGTTTTTAGTTTGAAAGGAAAGCCGTTGAATTGTTACGGGTTGACCAAGAAAATTGTGTACGAAAATGAAGAGTTTAATTTACTTCAGGCCGCATTAAATATTGAAGAATCCATTGAGGATTTAAGGTATAACAACATTGTGATTGCGACCGATGCCGATGTCGATGGAATGCACATTCGTTTGCTGTTGATTACCTTTTTCCTTCAATTTTTCCCAGAAATTATTAAAGAAGGCCATCTCTATATATTACAAACCCCATTATTCAGAGTGCGTAATAAAAAAGAAACGATTTATTGCTATTCGGAACAAGAACGAAGAGATGCAGTACAAAAATTAAAACCTAAACCAGAAATCACACGATTTAAGGGATTAGGAGAAATCTCACCAAACGAATTTAAATATTTTATTGGGGAAGATATTCGACTCGATCCTGTGATGCTGGATGCTGACATGACCATTGATTCAATGCTTCAGTTTTATATGGGTAAAAACACGCCAGACCGTCAAAAATTTATTATTGAAAATCTAAAAGTAGAATTAGATATTATCGAAGAAGAGGTATGATAGAAGAAAACGATGATCTAATCCATGAGAATACGGACAATCAAGAAACAATTACTCGCGTTACGGGGATGTTTAAAGATTGGTTTTTAGACTATGCGTCCTATGTTATTTTAGAACGTGCAGTCCCTGCGATTGAAGACGGATTTAAACCAGTTCAGCGTCGGATTTTACATTCCATGAAAGACTTGGATGATGGCCGCTATAATAAAGTTGCAAATATTGTTGGGCATACCATGCAGTACCACCCACATGGCGATGCCAGTATTGCAGATGCCATGGTTCAGATTGGTCAAAAAGATTTACTAATTGATGCCCAAGGAAACTGGGGAAACGTCCTTACAGGCGATAGAGCAGCGGCCTCAAGATATATTGAAGCGCGGCTTTCTAAATTTGCATTAGACGTTGTGTTTAACCCAAAGATCACCGAATGGCAATCGTCTTATGATGGCCGTCGTAAAGAACCTGTAAACCTTCCTGTCATGTTCCCGTTATTACTAGCGCAAGGGGCGGAGGGAATTGCGGTTGGACTTTCAACAAAAGTATTACCTCATAATTTCATCGAACTTATTGAGGCTTCAATAAAGCACCTTCAAGGAAAACGATTTACGATCCTTCCAGATTTTGCAACCGGAGGTGTGGCCGATTTTACTAATTATAACGACGGGTTAAGAGGTGGACGTGTGCGGTGTCGAGCCAAAATCTCGCAGCTTAACAAAAATACGTTGGTGATTACCGAAGTACCCTTTGGAACCACAACGTCTTCATTGATCGATTCTATTCTTAAAGCCAATGAGAAAAGTAAAATTAGAATTAAGAAAATTGAAGATAATACTGCTGCTGAAGTTGAAATATTAGTGCATTTACCAGCAGGGATTTCACCAGATAAAACGATCGATGCTTTATTTGCGTTTACGTCTTGTGAAACCGCTATTTCTCCATTGGGGTGTGTAATTGAAGATAACAAGCCTTTATTTGTTGGAGTGACTGAAATGTTACGACATTCTACAGATCATACGGTCGAATTATTAAAACAAGAATTAGAAATTAAGTTAGGTGAGTTTGAAGAGCAATGGCATTTTGCATCTTTAGAACGCATTTTTATACAAAACAGAATCTATCGTGATATAGAGGAAGAAGAGACTTGGCCAGGCGTGATCAGCGCTATTGACAAAGGGCTTCAGCCGCATATCAAACATTTAAAGCGTGCCATTACCGAAGAAGACATCACTAGGTTAACTGAAATTCGAATTAAGAGAATTTCTAAGTTTGATATTGATAAAGCCCAACAAAAAATTGATGCTCTCGAAGATCAAATTGCAGAAACCAAGGGCTATTTAGCAAATCTGATTACCTATGCGATTGATTATTTTAAACGCTTAAAATCAGAGTATGGCGCTGGAAAAGAACGTAAAACTGAAATCAAAACATTTGGTGATGTAGATGCGACGAAGGTTATTATTAGAAACACAAAACTTTATGTTAATAGAGAAGAAGGGTTTGTTGGTACAGGCTTAAAGCGCGATGAATATGTTGGTGACTGTAGTGATATTGACGACATCATCGTTTTTACAAAAGAAGGTAAGTTGATGATTACAAAGGTTGATAGCAAAACCTTTATTGGAAAAGACATCATTCATGTGGCTGTTTTCAAAAAGAAAGACAAGCGGACCATTTATAATATGATTTATAAAGATGGAAAGGGCGGTGCGTCTTATATTAAACGTTTTGCGGTGACCGGGGTCACTCGAGATCGCGAATATGATTTGACGAATGGAAAAGCAGGGTCTGATCTGTGGTATTTTTCTGCCAATCCAAATGGAGAAGGTGAAGTTGTTTCGGTGCTATTGCGCCAAGTTGGAAGTGTAAAAAAACTAAAATGGGACATCGATTTTGCCGATGTCATTATAAAAGGACGGGTGTCCAAAGGAAATTTAGTCACCAAACACGCTATCAAGCGGATTGAACTCAAAGAAAAGGGAGTCAGTACACTTAAACCGCGAAAAATATGGTTTGATGATACCATTCAGCGCATCAATGTCGATGGACGTGGTGAATTAGTGGGGGAGTTTAGAGGTGAAGACCGTATTTTGGTGATCACTCAATCGGGGATTGTAAAAACGATTATTCCAGAGATTACGGCTCATTTTGAAGATGATATGATTGTATTGGAAAAATGGATTCCTAATAAACCGATATCTGCTATTTACTTCGACGGTGATAAAGAAAAATATTATGTAAAGCGTTTTTTAATTGAAAACGAAAGCCGAGAAGATTCGTTTATTTCTGAGCATGCGTCGAGCACTCTAGAAATTGTCTCTACCGATTGGCGCCCTGTTGCCAAAGTATCGTTTGCTAAAGATCGAGGTAAAGACCGTCGTGAAGATCAAATCATCGACTTTGAGCAGTTTATTAGTGTGAAGGGAATGTCGGCTTTAGGAAATCAACTGACTAAATTAAAGGTCAATCAAATTGATCTCTTAGATCCCTTGCCTTATGAGGAGCCTATTAATACACCTGCCGAAGAAATAGATGTTGTTGGGGAGGAATTAGTGCCTCAATCAAGCACTCCATCGGATGCGATTGTTTCCGAGTCATCCGCTACTGATTCAGAGCAAACTACTCAGAAAAGTGATGCTACTGTAAAACCGAAAGCATCAGAGCCAGAAAACGACATAAGCGATGAAGGACAGATCACAATGTTTTAATCGATCCGTTTTGCGTCTCCAATCTGTTTGTTAGTATCTCCAACATAGCCATATTCAAATTTATAGCCCTTTGATGTGGTGGTTAATATTTTAAGGTGAATGTCTTTTTTCTCCGCACGATTTTTAGGATGAATCGTTTTAAAAACCATCTCACAATCATTGATCCAACGGACGTAAGAAGAGTCTTTAACGCCGTTAAATTCTTCTATTTGTAGTTTAGAAGTTCTAGAAAAAGTAGACTTATAAAGCGTTCCGTCAATTGTGATTTCGCTTTCAAAGTTTCCGGTTTTAAAATCATTACAGTTTCTCTCAATGTTATAACAACTTTGAAGCAGTAACAGCGCACTACATAGGATTAAATGTTTCATACGACAAACATACAAAAGAGATATAGTAATTTAAATTATTTGGACGGATTCATCGCATAATTTTTAAAGCTACCATCTTTATAAAATATAACGATTCGTTCAATTAGTTCATCGCCACTCGAAATTGTTGCTACAGGATTCGCAGGTTTTGCTAATACTTGAGCTTTTTCGGTTTTGGGAAGTGGGGGCGTGGTGTTTCTAGGGAAATCACCTACGCCGCTTAAAAGCCATAGGAGATCAATTTCGGGAAAGGCATTTAGAACTTTGGAGATAAAGTCTAAGCTTGGTTTGTTTCGTCCACTCAATATGTGAGAAATACTAGAGCGTTGAACCGTGATGACTTCCGCAAAAGCAGAAGCCGATAATCCATAATAATCAAGGATTTTTTTGAGTCGAGTATTGAATTCTGAGGTGTTTATCATTGTTTACATTTGTAGAACTAGAAAGGCGTTTACAAATGTAACACATTGTTGTGAATTATACAAACATCACAGTAAAATAGATGCATATAAACATAAATAATCACTTTAATTAATCGATGCAAAACATTGATTTTCAATTAAATGTGGTTTAATGAAATTAAAAGATTTATTTACTTGACTATCTACTGAAATTAGACCATCTGGGCTGTATACTTTTGTGAAATATATTTAAAAATATTTGTTTACAGATGTAAATTTAAGAATGTTTACATTTGTAAAATTAAAATTAATCATGTTAGATATATCTTCCTTTTTATCGCAGTATCAATCCTTAAAAGCCATTGCTTTAAGAAATCGATATGTAACAAATTCTCATATTGAGCCTTTGTTAAAATCGTTGTCAAATCAATTTAGTCAAACGGTTTTAGGGACTTCAGAAGCTGGACTTCCAATTCATGGACTTCAAATTGGGACGGGTTCTAAACGTATCTTGATTTGGTCCCAAATGCACGGAAACGAAAGCACGACCACAAAAGCACTCTTTGATTTGTTTAATTACTTGGAATTAGACACTTGTAAGCCTCTCTTAGACGCTTGCACACTCTTTGTGATCCCAATACTCAATCCGGATGGAGCGCAAGCCTATACGCGGGTCAATGCGAATCAGGTCGATCTAAACAGAGATGCCAAAAAGGTAAGTCAATGTGAAAGCAAAATTTTAAGAAACGTATTTGAGGATTTTAATCCGCATTTCTGTTTCAATATGCATGGACAACGTACTATTTTTAGTGCTGGAAAAACCAATAGCTCTGCAGTAGTGAGTTTTCTATCGCCTTCAGAAGATGAAGAACGCTCATTAACGAGTACGCGTCAAAAGGCTATGGAGGTGATCCAGGTCATGAATCAGGCGTTGCAATCGTTTTTACCGAATCAAATTGGGCGCTATGATGATGGGTTTAATTCAAACTGTGTAGGCGATTCCTTTCAGAGTGATGGCGTGCCAACAGTGTTGTTTGAGGCGGGACATTACCCAACGGATTACAACAGAGAAGAAACGCGAAAATACCTTGCCTTAGCCCTTATGAGTAGCCTCGATTATATTTCGAATCATGAGATTACTGGCGAAAACTTTAAGCCATACTTTGATATTCCAGAAAACGAAAAATTGTTTCACGATGTTATTATTAGAAATGCGATCCTTAATTTAGAGACTCCCAAAAAGAGTTGCGACATCGCCGTTCAGTACACAGAAGTGTTAGAAAACAGTCAAATTAAATTCAAACCAAAAATTGTTCTCATAGGAGATTTGAATGAAAAATACGGTCATTTAGAGATTAATGCTCATTTTAAGCAAGTATCCCACCCCAATTTTGACGTGTTATCAGAAAGTTACGAAATCGATTTCTTATTGATAGATTTAATAGAAACATCACTTTTTGTTAATGATAATTTAACATAAGAGGCATTTAATTATATAAAATTTAGTAAATTTGCTGAAACATTGTAAATTAACCAATAAATTCAATCAAAGTGGCTAAAGTAAAACTAGACGAAATCGATCATCAAATATTAGATATGCTGATTGACAACACCCGTGTTCCATTCACAGATATCGCAAAAAAATTATTAATATCTGCAGGTACTGTTCATGTTAGAGTAAAAAAAATGGAAGATGCCAAAATAATTAAAGGGTCCTCTTTAACCATAGATTATCAGAAATTAGGATATTCTTTCATTGCCTATGTAGGTGTTTTTTTACAAAACACATCTCAAACAAAATTTGTATTAGAGCGAATTTATGAAATTCCTCATGTAACCGTTGCGCACATTACAACAGGAAAATTCAATATTTTCTGTAAAATCCGTGCAAAAAGCACCACACATGCTAAGGAAATTATCTTTAAGTTAGATGAAATTGAAGGGGTGTACAGAACAGAAACGATGATTTCATTAGAAGAAAGTATCAACGACAAGAAACGTTTGATGCATTCGATCTTTAATGATATGTAATTAGTGGCTTATTAGGATGCGTAGTATTTAAATGCTTCGTCTATTAAATAATCTTCAACAATTACATCAACGAGACACGATCCAATAGATTCTAACAGCGCATATTTAATTTGCCCGTGAGAATTCTTTTTATCATATTTCAAAAGCTCAAATATTGAGCTTTTGTCGTTTTCAGAAAAATCGACTGAACCATAAATGGTTTTAAAAGTGTTTTTTATTTGGATAAGTTCTGTTTCCGACAATCCACAAGTTTTATGAGATAGATAGCCTTCCATAATCATTCCAGCGGCAATTGCCTCACCGTGTAACAATGTTTTAAGTTGGTCATTGTCCAAGCAATATGATTCGATCGCATGCCCTAAGGTATGTCCGTAATTTAGTTGTTTTCGTTCGCCTTGTTCATTCGGATCTCGTTTTACGACTTCATTTTTTAGGGTAATCGATTCGTGAATCAAGCCTTCTAAATCTGAGATATTCAGCTCTTTTAAATCACAGAGTCGGTTCCAATAATCGGCATTTTTAATCAATCCATGCTTTAACATTTCAGCCAATCCAGATCGCATTTCTTCTTTAGGGAGCGTTTCTAGAAATGAAGGATCTACAAGCACCATATCACTGAAATTAATAACTCCGATTTGATTTTTAATCGTTCCTAAATCAACCCCTGTTTTTCCGCCAACAGAAGCATCAACCATCGCTAGGAGCGAGGTAGGAACATTGACAAATGATACGCCTCGTTTGAATGTAGACGCTACAAATCCGCCTAAATCGGTCACCACACCACCACCCAAATTGATGATAAGCGATTTACGGTCGCCATCTAAATCCGACAAACTGTGCCAGATTTGAGTACACGTATCTAAAGTTTTATGTATTTCACCGGCCTCCATTTCAATGATTTCTAAAGCCATTTCAACCTGTATATTTGCTAAAAATTTAGGCAAACAATGGATGTGTGTATTGGAATCAACCAATATAAATATCTTAGAAAAATTAGAAGTTTCTAAATACGTATTCAACTCTTTGTAACAACGGTCGTTAAAATGAATTGAATAGGATGTGGATGGTATCGAGTTCATGAGCTATTGTATCAAAATGTAAAGCGTAAAATTAAGTAGAAATTTATAAATATTATAATAAATATATTTGTTTAGTATATTTAAATATTAAGTGCAAAAGTTAGCAACTACAAACAAGGCCGTGTATCCTGTAAAAAAAACTTATAAAGACAGTATTTGCCTTAAAAATAAATTTATAAAATTATTAGATCATAACAACTCCTATTGATTTTTTTTAGTTAATTTTGATACGTCAGTTGTACCTAAATCATATAACTTGTGAAAAACTGGAAATTTCTCTTATCTCTGATTTTATGCAGCCTTATAATGTATAATACTCTAAGAGTGTCTATTACTTATATGTACTACAATATCGACCCTGTTGGTTTTATTGAGGCACTGTGTGAAAACAAAGACAAACCAGAACTTCAATGTAATGGAAAGTGTCATTTAAAGAAAGTAATTGAATCCAATCAAAATCAAGAGAAAGCACCAGTTAAAATTATAGATTTTAAATATTTACTCTGTTATGGAAGCCTTATTACAAATTATAATTTTACCATAAATACAATCCTAAATCCTTCTGTTTTTAGGTATTTTAATCATTATAAATACCTAATTATAAATTATAATTTTCGCCCACCAGTTGCTTAATTCTTATTATACAACATTTATTATTTCATAATAAAAATAAATTAAGAATTAAAAATATTAAAAATGAAAATAATTTTTAGTGTGCTTATATGCACCCTTATTTCTACGTCGTCTTTTTCCCAAGAAAAAAATGAAACAAAAAATGACTCCATAAAAAAAGTAAAGTTAGATGAAGTCATTATCAACGGAAAATTAAAAACCGACCCCATTCACACAATTATTTCTAACAAACATGACAAAAATGTAGTACAACCTAAAAACGTTGCCGATTTATTTAACAATATCAATGGTTTTTCGGTTATAAAAAGAGGTAATTACGCTATTGATCCATCTTTTAGAGGAAGTAAATATGAACAATTAAACGTACAATACGACGGTGGCACAAAGGCTATGCACGCATGCCCTAATAGAATGGATCCAATTACAACACATATTATTCCCGAAGAAATTGAAAAAATTGAAATTATAAAAGGCCCTTATTCTATGCGCTATGGGGCAACCTTTGGCGGAATTATAAATATGGTTAGTAAAAAAATAAATTATTTAGAGAACGGATTTCACGGAAAATTTTCAACGAGCTTTGAATCAAATGGAAATTCATTAGTAAATATGCTGCAATTGCAATATACAGAAGACAGGTATGATGCAGTTGGGAATTTTGGGTATCGAAATTTTGGAAACTATCAAGATGGTTCTAAAGCAGAGATACCATCATCTTTTTTAAGTACGGATTATGGGGTGAAAATGGGTTTCAATATTTCAGATTATGAACGTGTTCAGTTCCATTGGAGACAATCTTTTGGCCGTAATGTACTACATGCTGGATTGCCAATGGACACAGATTATGACAACAGTAGTATACTTTCTTTAGATTATAAAAAATCTAATTTAAAAGGCATTCTTAAAAATATTTCTGGAAAAGCCTATTACAGTTATGTTGATCATTTAATGACAAATAGAAAGAGGCCTTCATTTATGAGAACTGAAGCTTCGTCTTCAGTAGATGCTAACACTGTTGGAGGTAAATTTGAATTGAATTGGCAACCGTTTGAAAATTTAGATATTTTTACTGGCATTGATGCAATACTTGTTAGTAGAGATGGTACAAGAAGACGAGTTATAAAAATAATGAAAGGTAATCCATTACCAACTCCAAAAGAGTTCAATGATAAAGTTTGGCAAGATTCTTATGTAAATGATTATGGAGTATTTACAGAACTCAAATGGTTATTTGCAGAAAAAACGTTGTTAACAGCAGGGTTAAGATATGATTTAGTAGTTTCTGACATACAAGACCCTGAAGCTGATTTTGCTGTAATGTATGATTTAAAGAAAAGAATGGAAAATAATATAAGCGCAACAATATCAATGAAAAGAGTTTTATCAAAAAAATTAACATTAGAAGCCGCTTTTGGACGAGGTGTTCGTTCAGCAAATATGATTGAGCGTTTTATAAATCATTTTAATGTTGGTCAAGATCCATTTGAATATATAGGAAATCCAGATTTAAAGGCAGAAGTTAACAATCAGTTTGAAGTAGGTTTTAAAGCAAAAAACAATAAGAAAAATAGTTTAAAATATAGTGCATCTGTATTTTATTCTGATTTAAATAATTTCATTGTTGGTGTCGTTGATCCGAGTTTAAAAAGAAAATTTATGCCAACAGTTAAACCTGAAAACCCTAAAGTTTTTCAGAATCTAAAAAAGGCTTACAGAACAGGTTTTGAAGCTTCTTTTGAAATCAATATTTTTAAAGACTATTTCTTTAAATCTGAGATGGCATATGTGTATGCAAAAAATAAAGATTTAGAAGAATCTTTACCGTTAACGCCCCCTTTTAATACACGGCTTACACTGGGTCTTAAAAAGCTCAAATACTGGGCAAACATGCAGTATCATATAACAAGTGAACAAAATGAGATTGCTGCAAGTTTTGGTGAAACAAAAACGGATGGCTACCAAACGTTAGATATTCGTTTTGGATTTAAACCATTTAAAAATGCGAGTTTAGGGGTTGCAGCTATAAATGTTTTTAATAATACTTATACGAATCATTTAAATTTCAGTTTCACCAATCAAGAAAATTTTGGAAGGGTTCCTATAAATGACCCAGGAAGAAATTTAACTCTTTTTTTTCAATATAAATTCTAAAATATAAATAAGGCTGTATGAAAAGTCTTTTTTCTTGTCAAGCTGAACTCGTTTCAGATTCTCATAATTACTGATTTCCAATGTTTTGAGATTCTGAAACGAGTTCAGAATGACTTTTTTATTTACTTTTCAGACAGCCTCATTTTTAAATGATTAGTCTACTTAATAATTTAATATATTTGTTTGAAACTAAAACCAATTTATATGAGTATCGATTTTAATAATACAGAAATAGCGTTCCATTTAAAATCGGACTCAGATTTAGAACGTGCCTACTTTCTATTTAAAATGATTTCCATAGAGCCATTGGTAAGAATAGGAACTGCTGCTACGAATTTTGCAATAAAGGCCCATCTCCCTGTTGAGGGGTTGATTCGATCGACTGTTTTTGATCATTTTTGTGGGGGCGTTAATGAGCAGGATTGTATTCCAACAATCGATAAAATGTACACCAGTGGCGTTTATAGTGTGTTAGATTATTCTGTTGAAGGAAAAGGAGAGGAGAATCAATTTGATTTCGCCCTAGAAACGATCTTAAATCTTATTGAATTTTCGAAAAACAAAGACGCCATGCCTATTGCGGTATTTAAACCCAGTGCTTTTGGAAGGTTTGACCTTTATCAGAAAATTAGTGATGGAAAACTATTGTCAACTTCTGAATCTAAAGAATGGGATCGGGTGATCGCTCGTTTCAATAAAGTTTGTGAATCCGGAAAATTAAACAACGTTAAAATTCTTATTGATGCTGAAGAAAGTTGGATTCAAAACACTGTAGATGATTTGGTTTTAGAATTAATGCAAACCTACAATACCGATGCAATGATTGTATATAGCACTTTGCAAACTTACCGTTGGGATCGACTGGATTATCTTAAAAAAATTCACACCAAAGCAAAAGAATTGAATTTTAAACTAGGGTTTAAAATTGTGCGTGGTGCTTATATGGAAAAGGAGCGCCTAAGAGCTACAGAGATGGGGTATCAATCGCCAATTTGTGAAACGAAAGCATTGACAGATACACTTTTTAACGACACTCTAACTTATATGTTTTCTAACTTGGACACCATTCAAGTGTTTATTGGAACTCATAATGAAGAAAGTTCTCATTTGGCCGTTGATTTAATGGCAGAATCAAACATTTCAAATAACGACCCTCGAGTTTGGTTTGGACAGCTTTATGGAATGAGTGACCATATTAGTTATAATTTGGCAAATCATGGTTACAACGTGGCAAAATACGTTCCTTTTGGACCTGTAAGAGATGTGATGCCCTACCTAATTAGACGGGCGGAAGAGAATACTTCGGTGGCTGGACAAACGACCAGAGAATTATCTCTTATTAAAAAAGAAAGAAAGCGACGTAAAATCTAATGGATGATAAGTGTTTTGAAACGCGCGTATCGCTCACAGTTTTCAACAATCAAATCGTACTTTTTATTTTCAACGTAATAGGTTCTGCAAGGGACTGACTTGGTGTCACTTTTCCCAAAATTGATATCTGCGCCTTTAAAGATAGAATTCAGCGTTAACGTATCAATTTTATTAGAATTTAGCTGCTCTTGAACGGATTCAGAGTATTGAATACTTTTGGTTTGAATATTTTTCAAAACCCGTGCATCGGGCCCATAAGCACAGCTTGTTTTTTTTCCACTCAAAAAAAACATTAAAAAGACTAAGCCTATTGAAAAGCCTCCTAAGTAGAAGCCAAAACGGTGAACAATTTTCATGTACTAATTTTAAAAGATTAAAAGATTGACATCACTGTAGTCTAAATCAAACCAATCGGCCACAGATTTATTCGTTAAAATGCCGTGGTAAAAGTACAATCCATTTTTTAATCCCTTATCAAATCGAAGAGAATTTTCTATACCCCCATCTTCAGCAATTTTTAAAAGGTAAGGGGTGAATATATTACTAATTGATACTGAGGAGGTTCGAGCGTATCTCGCAGGGATATTAGGTACACAATAATGAATCACATCGTGCTTCACAAAGGTTGGTTTGTCATGAGATGTGACTTCACTTGTTTCAAAACAGCCGCCCATGTCAATACTAACGTCTATGATGATGGCGCCCGTTTTCATTTGTTCAACCAATGCTTCGTTCACCAATATAGGCGCTCTATTTTTTCCTTTTGCGGCGCCAATAGCAACATCGCATCGCATGAGTGCTTTTTGAAGATTTTTTGGCTGCATGGTAGAGGTGTATATGGTACGACCAATATTGGCTTGAAGGCTGCGAAGTTTTGTAATTGAATTGTCAAACACACGCACATTAGCTCCTAATCCTATCGCAGATCGCGCCGCAAATTCACCAACGGTTCCAGCGCCAATAATAACGACTTCAGTCGGAGGAACCCCGCTAATATTTCCAAACATAAGCCCGTTACCTTCATTGGTGATCGACATGATTTCGGACGCAATTAAAATAGAGGCAGAACCCGCAATTTCACTCAATTGTCGAACTGCTGGCACATCGCCATCTTGATCTCTAATAAACTCAAAACCTAAGGCTGTGATGCGTTTTTCGGCAAGCTTTTTAAAATAGTCCTTATCCTGCATCTTTAACTGAAGCGCAGAAATTAAAAGTGTTTGTGGATTTAACATTGAGATTTCCTCTAGGGTAGGGGGTTCAACCTTTAGGATTGTTGGACATGCAAAGACCTTTGCTCGATCTCTGGAAATTTCAGCGCCCGCTTCGCTGTATTCATGATCTTCAAAACAGGCATTTTCTCCGGCCCCTGATTCAATCAATACCCGATGTCCATTACTTGTCAATGCAGATACCGCATCGGGTGTTAGACAAACTCTTTTTTCTTGAAAAGATGTTTCTTTTGGGATTCCAATAAACAACGCTCCTTTTTCTTTAGAAATCTCTAAAGTTTCTTCTTTTGGGAGCAGTTGTTCTCTAGTAAATGGTGAAATTGGTTCATGCATGACTTTATGTATAAAGTAACTAATTTACAACTATATTTTTGATCTTTCATCAGAAAGTATCTTTTCTGATAGTTTGAGAATCCTCGTCCCATCGTCAGCAACCGATAATTCTAAAATAGATATATTTGGAGGCAGTAAGTCATAAATTTTATTGGGCCATTCAAGAAAATTCCAAGATCCAGAACAAAAATAATCTTCAATTCCCATGTCCAACGCTTCATATTGATTTTTGAGCCTGTAGAAGTCAAAATGATAAACGCTGTCGTTTTTTACTTTATATTCATTTACAATTGAAAATGTGGGGCTAGACGTTTTGTCAATGCCACCTAATTCTTTAACAATTGCACTGATAAGCGTGGTTTTTCCAGCACCCATATCGCCATAAAATAAAAGCGTTTTTGATTGCACATTTTTTAGAACTGTTTGTGCTACATCAGATAGTTCATTGAGATTGAATCGTAATTCTTGAGTCATATTATCGAGGATTTAAAACGACGAAAGGAATGATGACTTCTTCCAAAGATATCCCGCCATGCTGATAGGTGTTTCTGAAATAATTTACATAATAATTGTAATTATTTGGATACGCAAAAAACAAATTATCTTTTGCAAAAATAAATGAGCTATTCATAGCCAAAGAGGGGAGGTGAATTGATTTTGGATCTTTTACAGCCAAAACATCTTTGTCTTGATATGATAAACTTCGCCCTGTTTTGTAGCGAAGGTTAAGGCTGGTGTCTTTATTTCCGACCACCTTAGAAGGGTTTTTAACATTGATAGTCCCGTGATCGGTGGTGATGATGAGTTTAAAATTAAGTTCTTTGGCTTGTTTAATAATTTCTAATAGGGGTGAGTTTTGAAACCAACTTTTAGTCAACGATCTATAGCCTTTATCATTAGAAGCAAGTTCTTTAAGAACTTCCATTTCGGTTTTAGCATGCGACAACATATCCACAAAATTATACACCAAAACAGTTAAGTCGTTTTTGGCTTTGGTCTTAAAGTTCTCCGATAATTTTTGCCCCCCTTTTAAGTTTGTAATTTTTATATATTCATGGGTCAAATGCGATAATCCCAAGCGTTTTAATTGTGCTTCTAAAAACTCGGCTTCAAATAAATTTTTCCCACCTTCATCGGTATCATTTTTCCAATATTGTGGAAATAATTTTTGCATTTCACTGGGCATAAGTCCAGAAAACAGGGCGTTTCTAGCATACTGTGTAGCCGTTGGTAGGATACTAAAATACAGACTTTCTTCTTGTGTTTTGTAATAGGTGTTAACGGTTGGCTCGAGAGTTTTCCATTGGTCGTACCTTAAATTATCAATCACAATAAGTAAGGTTGGTTGATTGGTGCTTAGTTCGTTCGCTATTTTCTCTTTAAATAGAGTGTGCGACATGATTGGTGCCTGGTGATCTTCGAACCATGTCGGGTAATATTTTTCAATAAATCGACCAAATTGATGATTCGCTTCAGTTTTCTGAGCGTCTAATATTTCAGGCATCGCAGCATCATTGGAAGCTTCCAATTCCAATTCCCAAAACACAATTTTTTTATACAATTGTTCCCATTCTTCAAATGAATTTACATCATTTAAATTCATAGAAATTTTACGAAATTCTTGTAAGTAATTAGACGATGTTTTTTCTGAAACTAATCGGGTATGATCCAAATTCTTTTTTAGTGATAATAAAATTTGATTCGGATTTACAGGTTTGATCAAATAATCAGCAATCTTATTACCGATCGCATCTTCCATAATATATTCTTCTTCACTTTTGGTAATCATAACCACTGGAAGGGTCGCTTTTATTTCTTTGAGTTCAGACAGCGTTTCCAACCCAGATAATCCAGGCATGTTTTCATCTAAAAAGACAATGTCAAAATCATGTTCTCTAATAAGGTTAAGCGCTTCCGTTCCGCTTTGACAAGGGGTCACATTGTAGTTTTTTTGTTCTAAGAATATGATATGAGGTTTTAAGAACTCAATTTCATCATCGACCCATAAAATATTAATAGTACTCATGTATTATATGTTTAGTTAAGAATAGAAGTCCTTTCATTTTAGTACTTTTACATCGTGAGGCTTTCAAAGAAAGTTTAAAATGTAAATTTAACACTATAAAGTTTGAATACGAACAACAAGCTTAAAATATTTAACGATCCAATTTACGGATTTATTACAATCCCGAACACATTAATTTTTGATTTAATTGCTCATAAGTATTTTCAGCGATTGCGTCGCATCTCTCAGATGGGATTATCCTACTTGGTATACCCTGGGGCCCATCACACACGATTTCATCATGCTTTAGGGTGCTTACATTTAATGCAAAATGCAGTTCGAATCTTAAGGTTTAAAGGGGTTCAAATTTCTAACACTGAAGAAAACGGCTTATATATCGCCATTTTATTGCATGATATTGGTCATGGGCCGTTTAGTCATGCCATGGAACATAGCATTGTAGAAAATATTAGTCATGAGTCCATTTCATTAAAATTTATGGAAGCTTTAAATGTAGAATTTAAAGGGGCGCTTGAAACCGCTATTTCAATGTTTAAAGGCGAGTATAGTCGTACGTTTTTTGGACAACTTATTTCTGGGCAGTTAGATATTGATCGTTCCGATTACCTTAAAAGAGATAGTTTTTATACAGGGGTTTCAGAAGGAAACATTAATAGTGAACGCCTTATCTCTATGATGAATGTTGTGGATGATGAATTGGTTATTGAAGAAAAAGGCATTTATTCAATTGAAAAATTTTTAACTGCCAGACGCCTTATGTACTGGCAAGTATATCTTCATAAAACAAGTTTAGTGGCCGAACAAATGCTAATGGGTATTTTGAGGCGCGCAAAAGAATTAACCCAAAACGATGTGCAATTAGAAGCGAGTACTGCACTAAGCTTCTTTTTACGTTCGGCCTCAAATCAAGCTAATTTTGATGAAACGGCTTTGAATCAATTTTCATTACTGGATGATTATGATTTAATGTCGGCTTTAAAATCTTGGCAATTTCACGATGATTTTGTGTTAAGTCATCTTTCTAAAATGATCTTAAATAGAACCTTATTAAAAATAAAATTTAAAAACAACCCTGTTTCTGAATCTAAAGTGGAAGCATTGAAACAAGATCTAGCCTTAAAATATACGTTAAACGCCAATGAAGCCTCTTATTTTGTGTTTCATGGCCGTGTTGATAATTTGGCGTACAACCCCGAACAGGGAGGACTTAAAATCTTATATAAAAACGGAAAAATTAAAGATATCTTAAAAGCATCCGACCACCTCTCATCGAAAGTGCTGTCTAAAACAGTTTCAAAGTATTATATATGCTTTCCAAAGGATGTTCTTTGATAATTTTTTTTACTTTTGCAAGTAATGAAATTCACAGCCAGTCAAATAGCAGAGATATTAAATGGAGAAATTGTAGGGAATCCGGATGTTGAAGTCCACACGCTTTCTAAAATTGAAGAAGGCATTCCAGGGTCACTTACATTTTTATCAAATCCAAAATACACCTCATTCATATATACAACCGAAGCTTCTATTGCGATTGTTAATCATGATTTTGTATCTGAAAATGAGATCAAACCAACATTAATTAAGGTAGAAAATGCTTACAGTGCATTTACAAAACTCCTAGAGTATTATAATTTTGCCAAAAACAACAAAGTAGGCATTGAATCGCCTGTCTATATTTCACAAACGGCGTCTTATGGTAAAGAAGTCTATATTGGGGCGTTTTCTCATATAGGAGAAAATGTGGTGATTGGCGATCATGTAAAAATTCATCCCAATACGTTTATTGGAGATAATGTCAAAATAAAGTCCAATACGACCTTGTTTGCGGGCGTTAAAGTCTATTCCGATTGTGAGATTGGATCACACTGTTATATAAATTCAGGTGCCATTATTGGTGCGGATGGATTTGGGTTTTCACCGGATGAAAATGGTGAATATAAAAAAATACCTCAAATTGGAAATGTCATTTTAGAAGATGGTGTTGATATCGGTGCGGCGACGACCATTGATCGTGCAACCTTAGGTTCTACTATTATCAGAAAAGGCGTGAAGCTCGATAATCAAATTCAGGTTGCCCATAATGTAGTCATTGGAGAAAACACCGTTATTGCCGCTCAAACAGGCATTGCTGGATCAACAAAAATCGGCGCAAATTGCCAAATTGGCGGTCAAGTCGGAATTGCTGGGCATATCACTATCGGAGATAATGTTAAAATAGTAGGGCAAGCAGGAGTTACAAAAAGTATAAAATCTAATGAAATTATCAATGGAACCCCCGCTTTTAGTAATTTAGACTACAATAAGTCGTATGTTCATTTCAAAAATCTCCCTAAGCTAGTAAACGATATAAAATCACTACAAAAAAACCTTAAAAATGATCTTTAAATCCGAATCCAAACAAACCACCATTTCTAAAAAAGTATCTTTAAAAGGGGTTGGGCTTCATACAGGTTTAGACGTTGAACTAAATTTTCTACCAGCTGAAGTTAATAGTGGCTATTCTTTTAGACGAATAGATTTAGAAGGCGCTCCTATTATAAAAGCCGATGCCAATCTTGTAACAAATACTCAACGAGGTACCTGTTTAGAAAAAAACGGAGTCACGATCCAAACATGTGAACATGTGCTTGCAGCCCTAGTCGGTTTAGAAATAGATAATGTCATTATTGAATTAAGTACTTCTGAACCTCCAATTATGGATGGGTCTTCGAAGTATTTTATTGAGGCCCTAGAAACCGCTGGAATTAAGGAACTTGATGCTTTTAGAGAAGTGTTTGTTGTCAAAGATGTGATTTCTTATGTCGACGAAGAGACAGGTAGTGAAATCACCATCATTCCTTCCGATGAATACCAGGTTACCACAATGGTCGATTTTGGAACCAAAGTCCTTGGGACTCAAAATGCAACTTTACAACATCTTTCAAATTTTAAAAAAGATATTTCAGATTCTCGAACATTTAGTTTTTTACACGAACTTGAAATGCTCCTAGAAAATGGATTGATAAAAGGAGGCGATTTAAACAATGCCATTGTATATGTTGACAAGCCCTTGTCTGAAGAAACCATGCAACGTTTAAAAGTAGCGTTTAATAAAGATTCTATTAAAGTGAAATCAAATGGAATTTTAGACAACCTTACCTTACATTATCCGAACGAAGCGGCCCGTCACAAATTATTAGATGTGATTGGCGATTTGGCACTGATAGGAACTCGAATTCAAGGCAAAGTTATTGCGAATAAACCCGGTCATTTTGTAAACACCCAATTCGCAAAAAAAATATCTAAAATAATTAAATTGGAACGTCGTAATAACGTTCCAAATATAGATTTGAATCAAGCACCATTAATGGATGTGAATGCTATTATGGACATGCTTCCGCACCGACCGCCATTTTTATTCCTAGATAAGGTCTATGAGTTATCGCCAAATCATGTTATCGGGTCTAAGAATGTTACAATGAATGAGTCTTTTTTTGTTGGACATTTTCCGGGGGCTCCCGTCATGCCAGGTGTTTTAATTGTAGAAGCAATGGCCCAAACAGGAGGAATCCTAGTTTTAAACACCGTTCCAGATCCAGAAAATTATTTAACGTTTTTCATGAAAATGGATAATGTGAAGTTTAAACAAAAAGTCGTCCCTGGCGATACCTTAATATTTAGTTGTTCCTTAATATCCCCAATAAGAAGAGGGATTTGTCACATGCAAGGCTATGCCTATGCCAATGGGAAATTATGTGCAGAAGCTGAATTAATGGCACAAATATCTAAAGTTAAATAACACGAGTTTACATTAAAAAAAATACAAAATGAATCAACCGTTAGCATACGTACATCCCGGAGCAAAAATCGCCAAAAATGTGGTCATCGAGCCGTTTACGACGATTAATAATAATGTCGTTATTGGCGAAGGCACTTGGATTGGATCTAATGTGACCATTATGGAAGGCGCGCGTATTGGTAAAAATTGTAGTATTTTTCCTGGCTCTGTTATTTCAGCCATGCCGCAAGATCTTAAATATGACGATGAAGACACCACAGTCGTCATAGGAAATAACGTCACAATCAGAGAATGCGTCACCATTAACCGTGGGACTACTGATAAAATGAAAACAGTCATCGGCGATAACTGTTTGATTATGGCGTATTGCCATATTGCTCACGATTGTACCGTGGGAAAAAACTGTATTTTCTCAAACAATAGTACCTTAGCAGGGCATACTACAGTAGGTGACCATGTTGTTCTAGCTGGAATGACTGCTGTGCACCAATTTTGTTCTATCGGAAACCATGCCTTTGTGACTGGTGGATCTTTAGTTCGAAAAGATGTTCCTCCTTTTGTAAAGGCAGCCCGTGAGCCTTTGTCTTATGTAGGAATAAACTCAGTTGGTCTGAGACGTCGCGGATTTGCTTCTGAAAAGATTAGAGAAATTCAAAACATTTATAGATTACTCTACCAAAAAAACTATAACAACTCACAAGCTTCAGAAATTATTGAAGCTGAAATGGAAGCCACGCCTGAACGTGATGAAATTTTACAATTCATCAAGAATTCGCATCGTGGAATTATGAAAGGATATTTTAAATCAAACTAAACAAACTATGGCAAGTACATCAGATATTAGAAATGGATTATGTATTAATTACAACCACGATATTTTTAAAGTGATTGAGTTTTTACACGTTAAACCTGGAAAAGGCCCAGCGTTTGTTAGAACCAAAATGAAAAGTGTGACCAATGGAAAAGTCATTGATAACACCTTTTCTGCGGGACATAAAATTGAAGAAGTTCGTGTGGAAACGCATAAATTTCAATTTTTATACAATGACGGCGAAACCTTTCATTTTATGAATACGGCTGATTATTCTCAAATTGAATTACAAAAAGCCGTTTTAGATAATCCCGATTTAATGAAAGAAGGTGAAGTGGTGACCGTATTAATCAATACAGAAGACAACGCACCGCTTTCAGTCGATTTACCAGCTAGTGTGGTTTTGGAAGTAACAGCGACCGAACCAGGGATTAAAGGCAATACAGCTACTAATGCAACCAAACCAGCAACTGTTGAGACAGGTGCAACTGTGATGGTTCCTTTATTTATTAATGAAGGGGATAAAATTAAAATAGAGACCGCAAAAGGATCGTATAAAGAAAGAGTCAAAGAATAATATGAAATTTATTCAGCCGCATACCCTTAAAGAGATTGCCTCGCTGATTGATTGCGAATATGTTGGTGACTCTTCTTTTGAAGTGCTTGGTATGAACGAAATTCATGTCGTGACCGCCGGAGATATTGTTTTTGTGGACCATCCAAAATATTATGACAAAGCGCTTTCTTCGAAAGCAACCGTGGTACTTATTAACAAAAAAGTGGATTGTCCAGAAGGGAAAGCCTTATTAATTTCTGACGATCCTTTTAGAGATTTTAATAAACTGACCACGCATTTCAAGCCTTTTCAATCATCTTCCAAAGCGATTTCTGAGTCTGCTAAGATCGGTGAAGGGACGATTATTCAACCCAACTGTTTTATTGGAAACAATGTAGTAATCGGTCAAAACTCGCTGATACACGCCAATGTGAGTATTTTTGATGATACCATTATTGGTGATAATGTGGTCATTCAATCGGGGACTGTATTAGGTGGAAACGCCTTTTATTATAAAAAACGTCCTGAAGGCTATGATCAATTACTTTCCAGTGGACGCGTAGTAATTAAAAATGACGTTCATATTGGGGCTTCATGCACAATTGATCGTGGGGTTACTGGCGATACCACCATTGGTGCTGGTTCTAAATTGGATAACTTGATTCAAGTGGGGCATGACACCATCATAGGAAAAAAATGTCTTATCGCGTCCCAGTCAGGAATTGCGGGGTGTTGTATCCTAGAAGATGAGGTGACGATTTGGGGACAAGTCGGAACCAATAGTGGAATTACCATTGGAGCCAAAGCAATAATTTTAGGGCAAACAGGCGTGACCAAATCAGTAGAAGGTGGAAAAACTTATTTTGGAACGCCTATAGAAGAGTCGCGCGCAAAACTCAAAGAATTAGCGTTGCTTCGAAAATTACCAGCGATTATTAAGGATTTAAAAGAAAACGAATCTTGATTTAAATTTTAGCTATAAAATCGTTAAGATTCCCATTCAAAAAATTACATTTGCAGCAGTAAAAATTAAATAATAAAATAATAACCAAATGAGTGTTTTAGTAAATAAAGATTCAAAAATAATTGTTCAAGGATTCACAGGAAGTGAGGGAACGTTTCATGCCTCTCAAATGATTGATTATGGAACCAATGTGGTTGGTGGTGTGACGCCTGGAAAAGGGGGACAAACACATTTAGAGAAACCGGTATTTAACACGGTTAAGGAAGCTGTTGATCAAGTTGGTGCGAATACAACCATTATTTTTGTACCGCCTGCATTTGCTGCAGATGCCATTATGGAAGCAGCTGATGCTGGAATAAAAGTAATCATTACAATAACAGAAGGTATTCCTGTTGCCGATATGATTAAAGCGTCTAATTACATCCGTACAAAAGACTGTCGTTTAGTGGGCCCTAACTGTCCCGGAGTGATCACTCCAGGTGAAGCCAAAGTAGGCATCATGCCAGGGTTTGTTTTCAAAAAAGGAACGGTAGGCGTGGTGTCTAAATCAGGGACTTTAACGTATGAAGCTGCGGATCAAGTCGTGAAACAAGGATTAGGAATTACCACAGCCATTGGTATTGGCGGTGATCCCATCATTGGAACGACGACTAAAGAAGCTTTAGAAATGCTCATCAACGACCCAGAAACAGAATGTGTGGTGGTCATTGGTGAAATAGGTGGCCAACTGGAAGGGGATGCCGCAAAATGGTATAAAGAGAGTGGCAGTAAAAAACCAGTGGTTGGATTTATTGCGGGTGAAACGGCTCCTGCCGGACGTACCATGGGCCATGCTGGTGCTATTGTAGGCGGTAGTGATGATACTGCACAAGCTAAAAAACAAATCATGAGAGAATGTGGCATTCACGTTGTAGAATCTCCTGCTGAAATAGGAAAAAAAGTGGCTGAAGTACTCGCGTAACATATTTTTCCATATTCATATCAACCTCCTAATTTTAGTATTAGGAGGTTTTTTTATGCGCTTATTTTTACAAAATACGTTCCGCATAAAAGTTAATAGAATAGTTGTCATAAATATTGACAGCTAAATTCTACTCATGATAAAATCATAAAAAACAAAAATATAGTTGAAAATTATTTTAATTTAATTAATCATTGACTACATAAGTTAAACGTTATCAAATATTTATGTTAAAATTTCATGATTTTTTTTGTTTTATATAAACTATTTTTTAAGTTTA
>Ga0209119_1000290_pt1 | contig 50694 bp, 46 predicted proteins | sample COG_03_FD_184747 | JGI IMG/M metagenome (GOLD analysis project Ga0209119, IMG submission 184747) | Pelagic Microbial community sample from North Sea - COGITO 998_met_03 (SPAdes) (version 2) | ecosystem: Environmental > Aquatic > Marine > Neritic zone/Coastal water | place: Helgoland, sampling...
CATTGTTTGATGACTCTTATGGACAGGGAGACTACGAGGCTGCCAAGCCTCACCTTGAAAAAATTATAGATAAATACCCATCCTTAAGTACTGCAGTATATATCAACGCAATTAAAGTTTGGAAGGATATTTATAAGAATGAGAAAGACGCTAGTTTAAAGGCAGCTACTGCGGATAGAATCATGCAGTTCTATGAGTTAAGGTTTAAGAATTTTCCAGAGGAGAAGGAAAAGGTAATTGATAGACAAGCAATCGATGCTTTCCAGTTCTATTATAAGGACGCTTCTAAAACGCAAGACCTTCTTGATCTTTTCCAAGAGGCTTATTCGTTACAAGGTAATAATGCCGGCTACGCATTGGGTAGATATTATATGAATACTGCTGCCCTAGCATACGCAAGAAATACGGGTATTTCGGATGAGGAGATTTTGAAAATCTATGATATCGTTACTAGACACATCGATTTTCAAACGAAAGCAGCAAAAGATGCTAATAAGAGCCTTAAAAGGTATATAGCAATTAAAGAGTTTATTGACGATAAGTTAGTTGACCTAAACCTAATTGACTGTGAGTTCATTGTTGAAAAACTGGTTCCAGACTTTGAGCAAAACCCAATGGATGCTGAGTTGGCAAACAAAATTTTCGTTTATGCTTACGAAGGAGGTTGTACAGATGCTGAGTGGTTTGTAGCTGCGGCAGAGAGAGTTTTCGAAAGTGATCCTCAATACGGTGTAGCGTACTTACTAGGCGCTAGATTTGGTGGAGAGAAGAATTTCGATAGGTCAAAAGAGTATTTCTTGAAAGCTTCTGAGGTTACTGATGATAATACCGATAAGGCAAAAGCTATCAAACAAGTAGCTGTTACGGAAAGAATCCAAAAGAATTATGTTGAAGCTAAGAAGTATGCACTACAAGCTGCTGCAGTAGACCCTACTTTGAAAGAGGAGATGTACACCTTAATTGGAGACATGATAATGGGTAGCTTAGAATGTGATGAAAAGGAGAGCCAAGTAGATGATAGAGCAAGATATATTTTGGCCTATGAGTACTACATGAAGGGTGGAAATACCTCGAAAGCACGTTCTGCTGGTGAGCAGTTTCCTACTATGGGTGATATCTTTACAGCGAATAAAGAAGAAGGACAGTCGATCTTTATTGGCTGCTGGATTCAGGAAAGCGTTAAGCTTAAGAAGAGAGACGGTCAATAGACGTCAAAATAAAATAATAAAGCGGTCTTCTTCGATTACGGGGAAGACCGTTTTACTTACATGAAGAAAAAAATTAAATATTATACCGTTATTATTATCGCTCTTTTAATCAGCTCGTGCTATTCTGATGATCAAAAATTAGCCGAGATGGAGGAGTATGACGGGCCATTATTTGAATCAGATAATGTCGAGATTAACCTAAGTCAATCTACCGTTACGAAGGTTATAATGAAAGGAAAAAAGCAACTTCAACATCAAAATGGAGACATTGAGTTTCCTGATGGGATTGAAGTATCCTTCTTCAATGTGCTTGGCGAAAAGACTTCAATTTTAACAGCGCAAAGAGGGTATAAATCTGCCAAGGAAAACGTCTATAAGGCCAATGGCGATGTGGTAGTTGTAAATTTGGAGAAGAAAGAGACGTTGCGATCAGAAGAGCTTTTCTGGGATCCAGAAACAGAAAAAATTTACACTGATAAATTCGTTACGGTACAAACGGATACTGAATTAATACGCGCTGAAGGACTTACCGCGCCTCAGGATTTTTCAACGTATGAGTTCACAAAAGCCAAAGAAGGGGAATTTGAAATAAAAGAGAATTGAAGAATCTAGGAGACAGCATAATCTTTTCGTTGAGCGTAGTCACTTTCATAATTGGGGTGCATCAAACAATGACTTTTGGTATTGGTAATGCTTATTTCATTTTCATGGTCTCCATGGGATTGTTATTTTTATATAGATATCGCATTGCCAAGCGCAAAGAGCAAGAAAAAGTGGAAGAAGCAAAAAAGCCAAAATCTAAAAGAGCAAATAAACGTTAATGGATCCCTATCAATTAACGATCATTCTGGTATGCTTAGTTTTCTCAGCTTTTTTTTCAGGAGCTGAAATTGCTTTTATAAGTGCCAGTAAGCTTCAAATAGAGCTTCAGGGCCAGCAAGGCAAATTAGGAGGTAGAATTCTGTCCTTCTTTACGCAAAGGCCTTCTCGCTTGATCAATACGGCCTTAGTAGGTAATACCATTGCATTGGTTATCTATGGTATTTTCATGGCGACTCTTTTAGAGCCTTGGATTGCGGAAAGGTTGCCGGAAGCCATTAACACTACAAGTACGGTTGTTTTATTACAAACCGTGATTTCAACCATAATTGTGCTGTTTACGGCAGAGTTTACCCCAAAGAGCATATTCCTCATTAACCCAAACAGTCTGCTAAATATCTTGGCAATTCCCTTGATTATTGTTTTTGGAATTATGTTTCCAGTTGTGTGGGTGATAGAGCAAATGTCTCGATTCATCATCATTTTTGTTTTACGCCAGAAGTATGAAGAAGACCGTCAGGTGTTTGGTTTAACCGATCTAGGGATTTATATCAAACGGAATACGCACCAAGACATCCAGAAAGCTAAGATTGAAGTGGATACAAAGATCTTCAACAATGCGCTCGAGTTTAAAACGGTCAGAGTTAGAGAGTGCATGATTCCAAGGACTGAGATTTCAGCCATAGATGTAGAGGATAGTATTGAGGATCTCAAAAAGGAGTTTCTAGACAGCAGTCATACCAAAGTACTGGTTCACAAGGGGAATATTGACGAAATCATCGGCTATTGCCATGTTCTTGAACTCTTTAAGAAGCCAGAAGACATTGAAAGTATTCTCACCCCAATTCTTATTGTGCCAGAAACCATGCTTGCCAATGAGCTGATGATTCAATTCATTCAGGAGAGAAAAAGTCTAGCGCTGGTTGTTGATGAGTTTGGCGGAACATCTGGTATCGTTAGTTTAGAAGATGTCATCGAAGAAATTTTTGGTGAGATACAAGATGAACACGATGAGGATGAAGATTGGGTGGAAGTGAAACTCGATGAAAACCGATATAAGCTCAGCGCAAGGCATGAAATTGACTACTTGAACGATACCTATGATTGGGATATTCCCGAAGGAGAATATGATACCCTAGGGGGCTTCATTTTGTCGATTACAGAGGATATCCCTGAAGTAGGAGACATGATTCATTACCCTCCATTCGAAATAAAAATCGAGACTATGGAAGACACAAGAATCGATAATGTCTTGTTCACACTCAAATAACATGGAGACATCTGATCTTTAGGGAGTTTTGTCCTTCTTTTCATTTGATTTTAGGCCATAATTCCGTTATGTTTGCGCCTGTTTAAAAAATAATCGATGGCAATAATTAATACGCTTCGCGAGAAAATGGGAAAACTACTGATAGTAGTAGTTGGATTGTCCATTGTGGCTTTCGTCCTAGGTGACCTTTTGGGTCAAAACTCGAGTTTGCTTGGCAATAGTAGAAATGTAGGTGAAATTGACGGGGAAGAGATTTCTCAAGAAGACTTCGCTACAATGGTGCAGAATGCCCAGAGAAATGCTGGTTACCCTTCAGGGAACCCACAAATCATGCAGTTCCTTAGGGATCAAGTATGGAATAGCATTATCGCTGACGTGGCATACTCAAACAAATTGGATGAATTAGGACTAGAGATTGGCCCGAATGAGAGAGTTGATATGGTTCAAGGCCGAAACCTTTCACCAGAAATGGGCAATTTCTTTCTTCAAAGAATTGGATCAAATGACCCAAGCTCAATCAAGCAATACCTTGCAAGTATTGAGTTCGATCCAAATGAGCAAAACTTATTTGCTTCCTATGAGCGTAACGCCATGGTACAAAGAACGATTCAGAAGTTCGAAAACCTTTTGGCTAAAACAGAATATGTAACCTTAGCTGAGGCTCAGAAAGTATACCAAGAACAATTAGGATTTAGGTCTGTAGAATACCTTTCGGTTCCTTTTTCAAGCGTAAGCAATGAACAAATAGGAACAATTCCTGATAATGAAATCAGAGCATACCTACAAAGCCACGAAGATGAGTTCACGGTAGAAGAAACAAGAGATGTTGATTTCGTTTCTTTTCCTGTAATTCCTTCAGCAAAGGATACTGCGGATTACGATCGCCAAATGGCTGATATCAAAGCAAGATTAGAATCAGGAGACAATGATTCTATCTATGCGATGAGTATTACTGAGCAAGGTTCTGGATTTTCTGAATACGATCCAACTGCTTTGCCTATTCCTGTGGCAGATAAACTTACTTCATTGAAAGAAGGAGATATCATCGGTCCAGATTTAGAGAATGGAATCTATACAATTCATAAGCTTACAGAAATTGTACCTACAGATAGCGAGTTTGCAAGAGCAAGCCAAATCGTTTTCAACATTGCAGGCTTATCTGCTGCGGATGTTGCTGGTGTAAAGACCAAAGCGAATGATATCCTTAGACAAATCAGAAATGGTGCTGACTTTGCTGATATGGCGCGTGAGCATAGTCAAGGAGCCTACAATAATGTAGGTGGCGACACGGGATGGATGAAAAAAGGTGATACTAGAACTACTGATATCGAAGAAGCGGTATTTGGTACGACTAGAAAAGGCTTGATTAGAAGACTCGTTGAGACTACGAATAACATTTATATTCTAAATGTTACCGAACCTAAAATTAAGAACAGATATAAAGTGGCTCAAGTAATTGTAGAACTAACACCTTCTACGCAAACCATTGATGCTGTATACAGACAAGCTGGTTTATTCGCAAGTGATGTGAGTAGCACTGATGAATTCAATGACTACGCTGCTGAAAACGGTTATGCTGTATTCAACGGAAATGGGATAGATAAGAACGCAATTTCTATTGGCCGATTGACAAACGCTCGTCAGATTGTTTCTTGGTTGTATGGAGAAGCGACAATGGGAGATGTGAAAGACTTCGACTTAGATAATGAGTATGTAGTTGCGGTTTACAGAGATAAGAGAGACGAAGGTGTCCAGTCTTTGGAGGATGTTAGAATCCAAATCGCTGGAAAGCTGATGAATGATAAGAAAGCGGAGTTCATTAAAGCTAAAATCAATGGTTTATCAGGAACAGTTAGCGCCATGGCCTCTGCATATGGTCCTGAGGCTAGTGTTTATAGCAATGGAGCACTTAAGTTGGCTGATGTAAGTCTATCTAACGCTGGTGTTGCACCAGAGGCTATTGGAGCGGCCTTCGCATTGAAAAATGTAGGAGATAAGACAAAGGCATACGTTGTCGATAATCAAGGGGTTGTTGTAGTAGAATTGAAGTCAGTTTCAGCTGCTGCAGAAATTGGAGATTACACCTCTTATGAAAACCAGATACTTCAAGCAGCGTTTGCTGCTATTCAAGGCAAGCTGAGGCAAGCCGTAGTTGATAGGGTAGAGGTTGTCGATGAACGATATAAATTCTTTTAAATATGGAATCGGCCAAGTGGCCGATTTTTTTTTACGTAACTTTTTCTGGCGTATTGATATTAGTTTGATCCATGAGTCAATTTACCACTGAAGAATTCAAAAAGAAGCTGGATGATGTCCATGACTTCCCCACGTTATACATGTTCAAGTTTATTGTAACTGAGGATAAGAAAGGAGAGGTAAAAAGCCTTTTCCCCTCAAGTGAGCTTGAGTACAAACCTTCTAGCAAAGGAAAGTATACAAGTGTTACTGCAAAGGTGATGATGCAGTCAAGCAATCATGTCATTGAGGTTTATAAGAAAGCCCAGAATATAGAAGGTATCATAGCCCTTTAATGTATAGAAACCTGATCATATTGCTATTACCGGCTTTGTTGTTTTCCTGCGGAGGAGATACGACTAAAGTTAATGACGGGGAGAAGGATGCTTCTAAGGGGGCTAGTGTCACGGATAGGGCGACACCACCGACTGAAACTATTGAGGTGGATATTGAAGATACCAAAAGGACAGAATGGCAAAACCCAGATTTAATTTTAGATCGTATTGGTGATCTTGAGAACAAGTCAGTAGCAGATATTGGCGCGGGTTCGGGGTATTTCACCTTCAAAATTGCCAGAAGAGCGGCTAAAGTCATAGCATTAGATATTGATCCAAAAGCCCTTGATTATATTGAGAGCCAGAAGGAGATAGTTGGGGAATGGTCTAATAATATAGAGGTAAGGCTAACTCCTCCAGATGTACCCAACCTTCTCGAAGAAGAAGTTGACCTCGTACTGATCGTGAACACTTATAATTATATACCCAATAAAGAGGTTTACTTTCCTCGTCTTCTCGATGGAATGAAGCCTGGTGCCCGCTTGGTAATTGTTGACTTTAAAAAGGGGGAAATTCCAATTGGCCCAGCTGATGAATACAAAGTTGAGGCGAGCGAGATTAAATCATTTTTGAGAAAGATCTCATTTAGAAAAATCAATATTGATGAAGAAAGTCTTCAATATCAATACATTATTACGGCAGAAAAGAAGTAAGGTTATGTGGAAAGAAGCAGACAACAAACTCAAGAGAACTTTTGAATTCAAGAATTTCATAGAGGCATTTAGCTTTATGACCCGTGTTGCGATAGTAGCTGAGAAAATGAATCACCACCCAAACTGGTCCAATGTCTATAATACTGTCACCATAGAATTGACTACTCACGATGCCGGAAATGTAGTTACTGATAATGATCGTAAATTAGCAGAGATCATTGATAGCGTGGCCTAATGCCAGACAAGACAAACCTCTTTCTTGTACCAACACCGATAGGGAATCTCGAAGACATCACCCTTCGAGCGCTCAGAGTACTCAATGAAGTAGACGTGATCCTCGCTGAAGACACACGTACTTCAGGTAAACTGCTCAAGCATCATAATATCACGAATCAGCTACAGAGCTATCATATCTTTAATGAGCACAAAACAGCTGAGAAGTTAGTCGAGCGCATGCAAGGTGGAGAAATCTTCGCCCTTATTTCTGATGCAGGAACGCCAGCCATTTCTGACCCAGGGTTTTTATTAGTAAGAGAAGCAATAAAAGCCAATTTAGTCGTGAATTGCTTGCCGGGTGCTACGGCCTTTGTGCCCGCACTTGTGAATTCTGGTTTACCATCTGACAAGTTCGTCTTCGAAGGCTTTCTGCCGCACAAGAAAGGGCGTCAAACGCGGCTGAAACTTCTAGCTGAGGAAGAAAGAACAATCGTCTTTTACGAGTCGCCACATCGCCTTATCAAAAGCCTTGAACAGCTAAGAGAGTTTTTAGGAGATCGTCAAGTATCCGTTTCTCGTGAACTGACTAAAATGTTCGAAGAAACTGTTCGCGGAAGCTTCACTGAAGTCATTGCTCACTTTTCCGCAAAAGGAATAAAAGGAGAGTTCGTCTTGGTAGTTCAGGGGAAGGCTTAGACTTGCTTTAAAGCATCAATTAAATAATCTACATCTGCCTTAGTGGTAAATACCGACAGTGAAATACGTAGGCCATTAATGCCATGACTTCCAATAGGTCGGCAATCGATCATATAATCATCAAACAGCATTTTCTTCACATCACCTACTTTCTTGCCTATCACTTCGACATTTTGAATAGCGCACGAAAGGTCTTCTGCGCCTGGTGTTTTTAACTTGAAGCGACTGTCGTTCTCAACCTTTCCTCTGAAGTAAGCTTTTAGATCACGTAGTCTAGCTTCACGTTTTTCTGCTCCAATGAGGTTATAGTAGTCTACCGCAGTACCCATGCCGAGCATCTCAGGGTAGTTCCGCGTATTGTAGTTTTCTAGTCTTCTAATAGAAGGGTCCTTAAAATGTTGCCTAGATACAATCAGAGGTTTTAAGTACTTCTGTGAATCCTTTTTGGCATATAAGACGCCCATACCTTTCGGTGTAAACATAAATTTATGGCCACTTATTGCATAAAAATCACACGCCAAGTCATGCAAATCAATCTTGAAGGTGCCAGCAGTTTGAGCCGCATCTACAGCTACAAGAATGCCTTTTTCATGGGCCATTTGGCTAATCTCCTTTACCGGTAGAATCATACCATTCGTATTAGTGCCATGCACCAGCGAGATCACCTTTGTATTTGGGGTAATGGCTTTTCTATAGACATCTATTAACTCTTCCTTTGATTCTGGAAGAATAGGGAGTTTAGGCCTCACTATTTTAAAGCCTCTTATTTCTTGCCAGTGTTGCCAAGGCACAGTTCCGCTTGGGTGTTCATGGTCTGCTAAAATCACTTCGTCACCAGGACCTAATTCAATGGAATGCGCGACAAGGTTCATTCCCTCAGTCGTATTATGGACTAAAGCGATTTCCTCTTTATCTGCAGAAAACATATCCGCTACCTTTTGTCGAGTCGCTTCCTTTTCGTCTTGCCAACCTCCCCACATGTACTTTGAGGGGAAGCCATCTAATAAGGCTCTGAATTCGTTCGTTGCATCGACTACTAACTTTGGACAAGGGCCAAGAGATGCATTGTTGAAGTAGTAAAGACCTTTTTCGAATGCGAATTCACTTTTGACTAACTCCCAATAGTCTTCATCATTGTTTGTTGAGGAGAGGCTAAAACTGGTTTTTTCAACTTTCTTCAGAAAAGATTCTCTTAACCCACTAGCCATCAAAGAGGAAGCAGCTAAGCCTGAGAACGAGTATTTTAAAAGATTTCTTCTATCCATGTTATTTCATTTTAGCAGTGCTAAAGCATGCGGCACAATAAGTTAGTCAATTAATAAAAATGTGCAGGCCAGTTATAGGCGATCTTTCACTCATTCATGTAATTTTGAACTATGCAAAAGTTGCTTCAAGACGTAATTGTGCTAGTAAAGGAAACAGGCGAGTTTATTCGACAAGAATCTCGGAAATTCGATCATTCGAAGATCGAGTATAAGGGAAAGAACGATCTAGTTTCTTATGTAGATAAAGAAGCAGAAAAGCGATTAGTCAAAGGTTTGTCAGAGATTCTACCAGGTAGCGGCTTCGTTGCAGAAGAAGGAACTTCTACTCATAGGTCAGATATTTATAATTGGATCATCGATCCGCTGGACGGAACGACCAATTTCACACATGGCCTGCCAGTTTATGCTGTTTCAGTCGCGCTAGTAAAGCGAGGAGTCCTAACCTTAGGAGTAGTTTATGAGATCAATAGGGACGAGTGCTTTCATGCGATTAAAGACCAAGGTGCTTTCTTAAATCACTCGCCTATTAAGGTGTCTGAAACTAAGACCTTAGAAAAAGCGCTTTTAGCAACAGGATTTCCCTATTACAACTTTGATCAGATGCAACAATACCTTACGATCATTAATGAGTTTATGCAAACCACGCATGGTTTGAGACGTATGGGTAGCGCGGCAGTTGACTTAGTCTACACGGCATGCGGGAGGTTCGAAGGGTTCTTTGAGTACAATCTCAATGCATGGGATGTTGCTGCCGGAGCTTTGATAGTGCAAGAGGCAGGAGGGAAGGTCACCGATTTTAAAGGAGGGGAAGATTACCTTTTTGGTAGAGAAATAGTCGCTGGAAACGCCACACAGCCAGAAATGCTAGCAACCATTCAAAAACACTGGAAATAAGACGTGACTCATGTCTTAAGGAATCACAAAACTTTAATAGTTTTGTCTCGAATTAGAGAACTAACCATTCTAATAGTCAGTTAAAGAAGTAAATGCAGGAAGTAGCCGTGATCATATTGTTTTTAGTAGCAGCCATTTACATGGGTAGAAAGCTTTTTAAGCAGTATAATACTGGTAGTGGATGTGCTTCTTCAGGTTGCGATTCTTGCGCTCCCGTCAAGAAGGAGTTTAAACTCCCTGATCACCTTAAGTCCTAAGCCCAAACCTTTGTTCCTTCAGAGCAGTTCTTACACATTTCAATTTCGCTACGAGATTTGATCAGTGAAGCCCTAAATTTTTGATAAGCCTCTCCCCTCCAAACAGACTGATCTTCCATGGCGCCTAGTTGATAGTGCGCGTCTTTATCAAAGCAGCAAGGCACTACTTTTCCATCCCAAGTGATCACACAAGAGTGCCACATTTTCCAGCAGTGATTGATCAGTTTGTTTTTGATCTTCCATTTACCATTTGGAAGCTGCTTATAGCGCGAATATTGCTCAATGGTCGGAATAAGTTCAGAACCATTTTCATAATCATAAATCTGAGCCGTTTTGAAGGCTACCTCATCAACACCTAAGTCTTTCGCCAGTGTTTTGACTTCTTCGAGTTGGTGTTCATTGGGCTTGACCACTAAGTATTGAAAAATTACATGGGGAGTGGTCGACTTTAACTCCTTCTTCCACTTGATCACATTACGTGTTCCTTCAATTACCTTTTCGAGCTTTCCACCAATGCGATACTGCTCATAAGTCTCTTGACTCGTACCGTCAATGGAGATGATCAGGCGGTCTAAGCCAGACTCAATAGTAGCCTTTGCCTGCTTATCATCTAGGTAGTGTGCATTTGTTGAGGTAGCGGTATAGATGCGCTTTTGACTCGCATATTTGACTTGCTCTAAAAATTTGGGGTTGAGATAAGGTTCTCCTTGAAAGTAGAAGATCAAATAGGAAAGACTTGGCGCTAACTCATCGATGACTTTTTGATAGGTTTCTTGAGTCAGCATACCCGTTGGACGCGTGAAATTCCTAAGGCCGCTCGGGCATTCTGGGCAGCGGAGATTGCAAGAAGTGGTAGGCTCAAGTGAAATACTCGTAGGCATACCATAGTGAATAGGTTTACCACTGACTTTCGAGAGGTAATAACTACCAACTAGCTGAACTATATTGAAGAAGCGTCTAGGCGTTAACTTTGACATAAAATTTATCCCATCTCTCCAATTACGATTCATATGCTCAAGTTTGTTGGCCATAGTTAGGCATCAAAATTGATGCTTACTTTTGCATCAAAATCATTTCAAAACCATAGCTTTAAAGTGTGAAGTACCTCGTTTTTTTCGTCTGCCTAATTTTTTCATTTCAGACTTCAGCTCAATTTGGAAGACTTTCTGAGCAAGCTGAGGTGAGTATTATTACTGTTGGGCCAGGAGCCAATCTTTATGACTGCTTCGGACATAGTGCATTCCGTATTAAAGACCCCTCCAAAGGCCTAGATAGAGCGTATAATTATGGTCAATTTGATTTTTCTGAAGGGGGCTTCGTAGGCAAGTTCACCATGGGAATAGCTCAATATAGATTAGGGGCCTATCCTTTTGTGAATTTCTACAACAATTACGTACAGGAAAACCGATGGCTTACGGAGCAAGTCTTGAATCTTTCCTTAGAAGAAAAGCAAGCGATATATGATGCGCTAGAGACTAATTATCTTCCAGAAAACCGCAAATACGTTTACGATCCCTTCTTTGATAATTGCGCTACTAGAATGCGTGATATAGTCAAGACAGTTATGGGAGATGCCATCTCATATAACAGTGATCACTTGACAAAAGCCTCCACCATCAGGTCTTTGGTTGACGAGAACTCTTACAATCATCCATGGGTAGATTTAGGTATAGATGTAGCCTTAGGAACAATTCTAGATAAAACTGCCACACCTGAGCAGTACATGTATTTACCAGATTATGTACTCGCAGCATATGCAAATGCTTCCATTATAAGAGACGGAAAGCCAGTGCCAGCGGTCAAACAAACAAACAAACTTTTCGAATCAGATTATTACGAGATCAGACAGGAGAAATTGTCTCCAACTTTAGTAATGATTGTAGTTGCGGTGACACTGATCATTTTTACCATAATCGATTATATTAAGGGGTCTAGAGCCCGGTACATGGATTTCGCAATTATGTTCATTACCGGTTTCTTTGGAGTTTTCTTGTTATTTCTTTGGTTCTTCACCTATCATAAAACTGCAGTGAACAACCTCAATATTCTCTGGGCTTTCGCACCAAATCTTGTGGTAGCATTTTACGTGATTAAACGAGAGCCTCCGAAGTGGTTGAGGGTTTATGTACGGTTCTTATTTATCCTGCTAATTACCATGTCCTTTGTTTGGCTATTGCAACTTCAGGTATATAACATAACCTTGGTTCCGATTATGCTCTTACTTGCTGTGCGGTATGGTTTCCTTTGGCAAAAAGGGTTAAAGCCTAGTAATTAGTCATTCGAATTCAACGATTGCTTAATCGCTTCTTGAATCAAATCCATCTCAAAACCTTTCATAATAAGGTGTTGCGTAAGCTTGCCCTTAAGAATGTATTGAGAGTCAGTCTTGATAGAGGGTCGTTTTTTCTCTAGGTGTTTCATGAGGGTTTCAAAGTAGTCATCCGGATCGATTTCCAGCATGCCTTTCTTAATACAATACTCGGAAATTCTGTGCTGTTTAAGCCCCTGGAGAATCTTCCTTTTACCCCAGCCCTTAATTCGAAACTTTCCACCAGCATAGGCTTTCGCAAAACGTTCTTCGTTGAGGTAGCCTTGAGTAATTAACTCAGAAATGTTCTCTTCGACTTCATCGTGATGCAGTCCATAGCCATAAAGCTTGTCGCGTACCTCTTGCTGAGAACGCTCCTGATAAGCACAGTAGTCGGCTGCTTTGAGTAGAGCAGTTTTCTTATCAATAGGTTTTTTGCGTTTTCGGGATTCGAAATCGTGCATAGACAAATGTAATAAGGAATGGCGCTAAAGCGATTAACAGACTAGTTTATACCCGTAGCCTCTCACATTCATAATCTGAATTTCAGAATCAAGGATAAGTTTCTTGCGCAACTTGGTGATAAACACGTCCATACTTCTTGCGCTGAAGAAATCATCATTTCCCCAGAGCGTGTTAAGGATAAGCGTTCGCTCTGTCAATTCATTCTTGTGCCTGTAGAGCTCATGGAGAAGTTGTGCCTCCCTATGGGTCAGCATGATTTCGCTACCGTCAAAACGCAATACTTGTTTTGAAAAATTGAATAGGTATTGACCAATTTCAACATCTTCCGAAGCTGACTTACCCTGTTTCCTGTCAAGTAAAGCCTTGATCCTAACAATCAACTCTTCCATGCTAAAAGGCTTCTTTAGGTAATCATTTGCACCATAACCAAAGCCTTCTACTACATCTTCGGTTCTAGATTTAGCCGTTAAGAATATAATGGGAATGCGATCATCTACCTTTCTTATTTCCTTCACCAAAGTGAAACCATCCTTTTTAGGCATCATCACGTCTAGCACCAGAAGCTCAGGTTTATTGGTTTCATAGAGCTTTTTCGCTTCCTCGCCATCCTTGGCGTAGCTCACCTCAAAACCTCTCGTTTCGAGACTTTCTTTGACAATTGTGCCAAGGGCCACCTCATCTTCGGCAAGTAAAATTCTGGTTGGTTCTGCCATGCTAAATCTGAATAGTAAAGTCTGCTGTGTTTGGAGAAACATCCAAAGTGATTTCCCCTCCATGCTTTTCAACAATCTTTTTGGCGTAATAAAGTCCAATACCAAAGCCTTTTACATCATGTAAATTCCCAGTTGGAATTCGGTAGAATTGGTCGAAAATGCGCTGTTGTTGTAGTTTTTCAATTTTACCACCATTGTCGGTGACTTGCCATAGCATTTTATCTTTTTCAGAAGATAATCGAATGGTGATTTCGTCTCCACCATATTTGATAGCATTATCCACAAGGTTGGAAACAGCATTTTCCATATGAAATGAATCAATGTCCTTCCGGATCTCTGAAATATCTGTTTGGAACAACAGCTTTTTGTCCCCCTTTATTAATTGAAACTTGTCAAAAATTTGCTGCGTAAAATTCACCAGCTCTACTGATTCTAAATTCAGCTCTAGCTCATCAGAATCTAGAGAGGCAGTTTCAAGAAGCTTTTCTACCATCGCATTGAGCTTTAGCAATTGGCCACTGGAGATATCTAAGTATTTGGCTGTTTTGGCTTGATCATTAGCCTGATTGAAATTTGAGATGGCTTCGATGGCAGTCGATACCGTGGCAATGGGTGTCTTGAATTCATGCGTGATATTGCTGATCAAATCATTCTTTATTTCTGCTAATTGCTTTTGCTCATTGATAATTCTGAAGAGATAGAGAAGTGATCCTATAACGGCCCCAGAAATGAGTAAAGAGATTAACAAGTCGAGTGCACCCCTTTTGAGGATGAACATTGATGCATTGTCAAATTTCATCTCTAAACTTTGACCTCTTGGGAAGAATGTTGACTTAGAGCTTGTACTTAGCGCATATGAACCTTGATTACTGGTGTATAACTCTTTGTTTTTATAGTGCCACAGTGCGTGATCCACTTCTATGCCTTTTCTATCAAGTTCACTCTTTAAAAACCCCTCCATTTTCTCAAAGTCAAGGGTGTCTCGGGTTATGGAGAACATTATATTTTTTACAAAGCCACGAATATCCTTTACTGAATCGGCTTTCCAGGAATTATTGGTAATTGTCACCCCATTAATAGATGAATTTGAGAAACTCATGAAAGTATCTAAGCGATCGGCCAGGGTTGTTCCAGACTTAAATGAAAACCCTTTTACTGAGTCCCTTGCTCTTCGATTAATAGCTGACTGAATTACCTCAGTTGAAAACCCTTTGTTAAGTTCGCTGTGTGACTCAATGGAAACAAGCTTACCACCAAAGAGCACGCTATCATTTAAAAGAACCCTTTTATTACTATCAGACGATGCAAATACGAGCCAGTCGCTCTTGGCACGATCTGCGAAGTATGCCTCCACGCTAGAATCCAGCGCCTCTTGCATTTCGCTGATGAATCGCTGTTTGTTCATAGCGTAGTTCTCAAGGTTTCTATAAATCTGAATGCCCACGGTTATTACCGCGGTGGCAGATATGATATAGATGATCCTCTTGAACTTCAATGCTTTCACTTTTCAAATATACGGAGATTGAAATGGCTCGGATAAGACCTTAACACACGTTAACACTGGTTAACTCAAAGCGAGAACTGTTCTTTTTTCATTTGTATATCGCAAAATCTATAAATATGAAAAAGCTCAAGAATCAAATCCTATTAGTGTTAGCCATCCTAGTAGCTGGGGTTGGCACCGCATACGCTCAAAATTTTCAAGGCATAGCTACTTATCAATCCGCCTCCAGTTCTGGGGGGCAGCAGATTCAATTCAAAGGGGAGGGCATAACACCCGCTATGGAGAAGCAGTTGGCGGATGCCATGAAAAAAGCAAACCAAAAAGAATTCACCCTAAATTTTAACTTAAGTGAAACCTCTTGGAAAGAGGTAGAAAGCCTTGGCAACGCACCGACTAGTGGTACGGCAACAGCTTTTATCACCTTTGGTGGATCTTCTAGTGGAACTAAATATCGAAACACAGCTGATAACCTTTATTTAGAAGAGGCCAGTTTGATGGGGAAAGCATTTTTAGTAAAAGATGAATTGAAGAATTTGGCTTGGGAACTTACGGATGAAACCAAGAAAATTGGAGAGTACACGGTACAAAAGGCAGTGTATTCAAAAGTCACTCAGCGTTCAATGATGTCCTTTGGTAACGGAGATGAAGAAGGTGAAGCAAAGACGGTTACCGATACTATTAAAGTGGAAGCATGGTATACCCCACAAATTCCTGTCTCTCATGGCCCTGATAACTTTTGGGGATTGCCTGGATTAATTCTAGAAGTTAATGATGGCAGAAAGACACTCCTTTGCACGAAAGTAGTTTTGAACCCTGCAGACGGTGTAGAAATTAAGAAGCCCAGAAAAGGCAAAAAAGTAAATAGAGAAGAATACGCTAAAATTCAGGAGGAAAAACTTGAAGAGATGTCTGAGAAATATAGTGGTGGCGGAAATACAAGAGTAATTAAAATAGGCGGAGGAAATCAATAAGAGCTAAAGGTCAAAAACTCATGAAAAAGTTCTTACTACTCACCACTATTTTAGTGTGCTGCTTTTCTTTTAATGCACATGCTCAGAAGAAGATATCATTTGTGGGCGATGTCAGAGATACCAATGGCACCCCACTACAGTTTGCCAACATATTAGCGATGGATACGGTCAATAATACCATTGCTGGTTTCGGTGTAACAGACCCTAATGGTCAATTCAGGTTGTCATTAGAAAATGATAAAGTCTATCGACTTAAAGTGAGCTTTATCGGCTTTATCGCACTTGAAGCAATAATAACAGCTACTGACAACAGAGATTTACCACTTTCCATTACCCTAGAAGAAGGTGTAAAAGCCCTAGATGGAGTTGAGGTTGTTTCGGAAATGGCTGTATTGATACAAGGCGACACGATTACGTATAAGGCCGATGTCTTTGCCAAAGGCAATGAACGTAAGCTCGGTGAGGTACTTGATGAGTTGCCAGGCTTTGAAGTAGACGAAGACGGTCAGGTAAAGGTAGAGGGACAGCAAGTCAGCAAACTCTTGGTAGATGGCAAAGAAGCCTTTGGTGGAGACACCAAACTAATGACTAAAAACCTGCCGGCTAATGTAATAGACAAGGTACAGGTGCTTAAAAACTTCAACGATGTTGCGCCACTTGGTGGGGTAAATCAAAGTGAGGAAATTGCTTTGAATATCTTGCTGAAAGAAGATAAAAAGAATATCGTTTTCGGAGACCTCTCACTCGGAGCAGGGCCAGAAGATAGGTACTTAGGACACGCTAACGGTTTCTATTACAGTCCGAAAACTAGCTTAAATCTAATCGGAGGTGGCAATAATATTGGAAGGCTTACTTTCACAATGAGTGACTATTTTCGGTTTACAGGAGGGTTTGGTGGCTTTGCAAGTAGGTCGGGCTCCAGCGTCCGACTCAGTGGGAATGATTTAGGTTTTCCTATCGCAGAACGGAACAATGCACAAGATCTTCAAAATGAAACTGTGGCCTTCAATTTTAACACTTCACCTGTTGACAGCTGGAGGTTCAGTGGGTTTGTTATTGGCTCGAAAGAAAACAATATTTTGGGTTCAATTTCGCAAAGAAGCTATATTCTTCAGACGGGCGATAATCAAGAAATACTTACCTCTGCCACCAGCACAAGATCTACAGCTGGGCTTTTTAAATTTGACGCTAGGTATGCACCAAATCCGAGTTTGCAGATTGGGTTTAGCACAATGGCTAGGGTTTCAAATTCCGATAATACCTCGAATCAAAATTCTGAGTTTCAAGGAGTCAATAATGTGATCAGGGGAGTAAACAGTCAAGAGCCATGGTCAATTCAGAATCAATTGAGTGCTTTTTATGCGGTGAATGATAACAATGTGATGTCATTAGAAGCTTCATATGAGCATAAACTTCAAGACCCATTATTTGATTTGATGACTACCCAAAGACCTTTTGCATCATTGATTAATTTGACTGATGGAAGTCCGTTTAACATATTACAATTCAGGGAGACTATCACAGACAAACAGGAAGCGGTACTGAATTATTATTACATCCTCAATAAGACAAACCACATCAATTTTAAATTGGGGAATGTGTATACGAGTCAGTCTATGGTTTCTAACCTGAGTCAGCGGACATCAGAGGGAGACGCGCTTTTAAACAACCCTGCAACGATCAACGATATAGGCTATAAGTTTCAAGATTATTATGCTGGGCTTACCTATAAGACTAAGATCGGTAACCTTACTTTAACGCCAAGTTTGAACCTACACTATTACCGGGTAGAGAATACTCAAAACGGAGTCACTGAGGCTTTTGATAAAACGTTGTTATTGCCATCAGCCTCTGCTAGGTACAAAATTAGTTCTGGGCACTCTCTGAGTTTTAACTACTCAGCCAATGCTGAATTTACTGATGTTCAAAACTTGGCGATGGGCTTAGTCGTGAGAAGTTATAATTCATTGTTTGGTGGGAATCCTGTGCTTAAGAATAGTTTTTATCATAATGTAGGTGTTAACTACACCAACTTCAATATGTATAGTTTCCTTAACATTTATGGTGGGGTCAGCTATTCAAAACGCTTTGACGCTATTTCAAACATTATTCAGTTCACTGGTTTAGAGCGAGTGAATACGCCTATCAATATTGACATAGCAAACGAAGTGACGAGTGGTAACCTAAGCGTAGATAAACGCTTTGATGGTTTTAGCATTAATGGTACTGGGCGTGTGACGAGAAGTTTAAGCAATAACTTCATTAGTGATATTGCCAACGAAAACGTATCTCTTCAGCAAACGTATACGGGAACCATTTCAACCACTTTCTTTAAGAAACTGAACATTGACTTAGGGTACGAAAAGACGTTCAATCGTTATGAGGGAAATAATACGATCAACAGGTTTGAGAACGATCGCCCCTTCATCAATCTCGATGTCAAGTTTTGGAAAGGCTTCCGACTAGATGTGGATTATGCGTTCAATAATTACCAAAACAAAGGAAATAATGTGGAGAGTTCATTCGAGATATTGGATGCGGAGCTCAGCTACCGAAAGGGGAAATCAAAGTGGGAATTCAAAGCCGAAGGCATGAACTTACTGAACACAACAGGTGTAAGGAGAGATTCTTTCAGCGAAAGCTTAATAAGCACTTACGAATATTTTATCCAAAAGCGATACTGGATGTTCAGTGTCATGTATGATTTATAAGAATAGATTTAACGCAAAATCAACAACCGGCTTCAATTAATTTTGGGCCGACTCTTTTTTGAAGAAGGAATGAATCGATTTGACAACATACGCTTGTTCATCTTCTGTCAAACCAGGGAAAAGAGGTAAGGACAATGTCTGGTTTTGTAAGCGGTACGCTGCTGGAAAGTCAGATGTTTTGTGTTCCAATGATGCATATGCTTTTGTAAAAGGAAGTGCCTGTGGATAATGAATCTGTGTCTGAACACCCGCTGTCTTAAGGAAAGCTTTCAAAGCATCTCTTTGCTCAGTCTGAACCTGATAGACATGAAAAATATGGATGTTTCCTTTAACAGACCTTGGTAAGATCAAGGGCAATCCATCTAATCCATTTTGATAGAAGGATGCAGCCTTTCGCCTTTCTTGATTCCATTTTTTCAGCAAGGGTAACTTTAAATTTAGGATGGCTGCTTGCAGCGTATCCATTCTGCTATTGGAGCCAGGCATTTCGTGTGAATGCTTATCTGCTGCTCCATGGTTTGCCAGTTTACGAATCTTAAGAGCCAGTCCAGTATCTTTCGTAATAACACAGCCGGCATCGCCAAGCGCACCTAAATTCTTGGTAGGATAGAAACTAAATACCGCGGCATGCCCATAAGTACCAGCCCTTTTATCCAGTTGTTCAGCAAAAACAGATTGTGCACAGTCTTCTATGACTAGCAAATTATTCGCTTTAGCGAAAGGCATAATTGAACTCATATCTGCCATTTGACCATACAGATGGACGGGAATAATGGCCCTGGTTTTAGCGCTTAGCTTAGATTGGAGCTGATTTACATCAATTAAACCAAATGCGTTGACGTCAATGAATACGGGTTGGGCTCCTAAGTTTGAGACCACCTCAGCATCAGTTATCCAAGTCATAGCCGGAACCATCACTTCATCTCCAGCACCGATGCCCATTGCCTGAAGTGTGAGCTGAAGAGCGTCTGTGCAGTTGCCTGTGCTAATGCATGTGTCACTTTCATGCGCTACAGAGAAAGCCCTTTCGAATGCAGTAACATCTTTGCCGTATACGAAGTAGGAATCATCAAGCACCCTCTTAAACGTAGCTTCCAATTCATCCTGAATAGGCTGATGGCTTCTTTTTAGATCTAAAAACGGTACTTGCATCCCTTGAAGTTAAATGAAATAAATACGATTTTAAAGGATATGCTAAACCCTACTTCTGAATTTATTCACGAATAGCTATCTTAATCCCATTCAAAACTTTTTAAGCCATGGCTACACCAGAAGAACAACTCCAAACTATGATCGGCAACCTCCCTGGAAAGACGGGTAAGTCTTTAGACGAATGGAGAGTCTTGTTGAAAGATGCAGGTATTGAGAAACATGGTGAAATAATAAATTTTTTGAAAGGCGATTATGCAGTAACCCATGGTTTTGCTAATACCATTGCAGCTATTTATTTAAAGCCAGAATTGCTTGAAAAAAAGACGAATGATGGAAACGCTGATTCGGAACTATTAAAAGGGAAAGATGCTATTTCGGCTGTATTTAAAAAAGTGAAGGGTCAATTTGAAGCCATCAATGGAGAAGTTGAATTCTCTTATAAGAAGACCTATATAAGCTTAAGAACACCGAAAAAGCAATTCGCTTTACTGCAACCCAGTACAAAAACTCGAGTGGATGTTGGTTTGAATTTAAAAGGAGTCGAACCAGAGGGAATCGTAGAAGCTGCAGGTAGCTGGAATACCATGGTGACACATAGGGTAAAGCTTACTGAGCCTGCTCAAGTAGATGTTTCCTTAGCTGACTGGCTTCAGAGAGCCTATGATGCTAATTGTTGATTAGTGTTAATAACCAAGACCTTCTTCTTCCAAGCGTGAGCTATTGATGCTGAGGCATAAAAAAACCCTATCCTGAAAGAATAGGGTTCAGTTTTTTAGTGCTCAATTTTATTCTTCAAATAGCTCAGACCAAGCCGCATTGACTGGTCTCGCTTGTCCGCCTTTCCATTCTGGTGCACCAGGAATCTCAGTTGCTTTGGCAAGCTCTTCTTTCGTTTTTCCGGCAGCAGCACCTTTCTTAACAAACTCCATCACCTGGCTTAAATAGTTTTGGAAAGCTTTCAAGTCGTCTCTAGTTCCCGTAATCCCGAAGCCATTGCCTGAGTGGCCATAAACGAATTGAGTGTCCTTGTCAAATTCCTTGTAGCCTTTTTCCATCACTTCTTGCCAGTTGGTCATGTTAGCGCCAGCTGATTTGTCAACGAAAGGAGCTCTTCGGTTAAAGAGTAAATCTCCGCAGTGAACGATGTTGGCATTTTCGAAGTGTACAAAGGAGTCACCGTCTGTATGTGCAGCTCCGAAGTAGTGCATAGCAACTCTTTCTCCGCCCACTTTTTGTCTGAACTTACCTTTCTTATAGGTGGTGTCTGGAAAGAGTTGCTGGTCAGCATTACCAGCTCGTTCAGCATTGGCTTTCTGATTTTTCAGAGAGTTTTCATGCGCCATTACGGTTTTCACAATGCCTTTGAAAGCAATATTACCTGCACTATGGTCACCATGATGGTGGGTGTTGATCAGTAGGTCGATTTGTCTATCTGACTTTTTCTGTATTTCGCCTACCAAGTTTTTGGCCTGGGCAGGAAACTGAGAATCAACTACAATGATTCCTTCATCAGAGATCATCCAGCCAATCGTTCCACCCCGTTCGGTAAAAATTCCAACGTTATTTCTTAAAGCCTCCATTTTAAAGCCGTCTTGAAAGAGAGACTCCCAAAGTGAAACAGAAGGTAAAACTGATAGTGCACTTAACGCTGTGCTTTGCTTTATGAATGATCTACGATTCGTCATGACATTTTTATTTATTGAAATTTAGCAGCCTTCGGGCTTAAGTACGAACCACTGATGTAATTGAAAGTTCGACTACTCAGGATTAATAGTGCTTTTTGTAATTTGGGAGATAAAGTTTAACGCAATGAAAAGACAGACCCTAATACTTCTCGTTTGCTTGCTTAGCCTTCCGGTTATGGCACAGCAAGTAGATCGTAGCTTATTAATTAAGCCTGAAAGAACTAACTACACTGAAACATCTACCTACAAGGATGTGATGGACTTTACTAAAGCGGTCATTAAAGACAGTAAATATGTTAGCCAGATCAGTATGGGGACTAGCCTCGAAGGAAAAGACATTCCAGTATTCGTCTTAGCCAATCCAAAAATTGAAACGGCAGCGCAAGCAAAAGCTAGCGGTAAGCCAATCATATATATTCAAGGGAATATTCACTCTGGAGAAGTAGAAGGAAAAGAAGTCGTTCAGATTTTAATGAGAGACATCCTTATGGGGGATAAAAGCTACTTACTGGATAATCAAATTATTCTGTTCGTACCCATTTACAACACCGATAGCAACGATAAAATGGAAGCAGGCCGAAGACCTTCTCAAGAAGGTAGCCCAATAGAAACTGGCATCAGATCAAATAGCCAAGGATGGGATTTGAACCGCGATGGAATGAAACTGGAAACCATCGAATCAAGAGGTTTGATCCAAAACATCATTGTGCCTTGGGACCCAACACTCTTTGTTGATTTGCATACGACTAATGGAACATGGCACGGTTACTCGGTCACTTGGGCACCGAGTTATCATACCGCAGGAGAAAAGGCTCCTTATGACTTCACTTGGGATAAGATTTTACCGGAGGTTACGGAAAAGGCGCTAGAGAAACATGATGTGCACTTAGGACCTTACGGATACTATTATACTAGAAGAGAAGGCTGGCCGATCAAATCGATTTATACTTATAACCACCATCCACGATACCTAGTGAATCAGTTTGGCTTAAGAAATAGAATGGCCATTTTAAGTGAGGCATTCGCGCATGAAAGACTTTACCAAAGAATTAATTCAACCTACGCTTTCGTCAGTGAAATTCTTGAATTCACGAACAAGAATGGTGATGAAATGCTCGAAATTAACGCAAAAGCGGAGCAAGACGCGATTAACCTTGTGAAAGAGCAGGGTGGAAAAATTCAGAAAGGTGTGCGCTTTGAAATGGTCGCTTTGGACGAGCCAGTTCCAGCATATAGAACGTACAACCACATGGAAACTACCAATGAACGTGGCCAGAAAAGCTTTCTCAGAAAGCCGGAGATCATAGAGTTAAAAGACATAGTTAATCACAGTGCTTTCGAGGCAACAAAAACGGCTACTTTACCAAAGGGGTATATTATTCCTAAAGAGTTTGCCAACATCGCTGAGCACTTGAAAAGACATGGCGTTCAGGTAACCGAGCTTACTAATAACAAGAGAGCGTCTGGCGAGGTCTTTACCGCCACAAACCTAGAAAGAGCAAATAGACCATTTGAAAAACATAAAATGGCGACCATTGAAGGAAGCTATGCAGCAGCTAACAAGAGGTTTGGCAAAGGAGACTTTTGGGTAGATATGGCTCAGCCTTTGGCTAATCTTATTTTTTATTTACTAGAGCCAGAATCTGATGATGGGTTAGTGAACTGGAATTTCTTTGATGAGCACTTCGATAGCAATGGTATTGCTGAGAAGCCTGTTGACTATCCCATTTTTAAATACTTCGAGATTAAATAAAGAGCCATGAAAAAGCAATTGAATCTACTACTAGCCATTGGATTAGCTGCCTTTGTTGGCTGTGCTGAGAAAACGGATCTTGAAAAGACGCTTGATACAGTAAACCAACAAACCATAAAGGATCATGTGTATTTCATTGCGTCCGATGAAATGAGAGGCCGTGACACAGGCTCACCTGAAATACTTAAAGCCGCAGATTATTTGGCTGACCAATTAAAGAGCTACGGTGCTAAACCCGTACCAGGTGCTGACGGATATTTTCAGCCTGTTCCTTTTAGAAAGAAGACACCAGCCACGGCTGGCAGCTTTAGTTATGCGGGTAGAAATTTTAACCTCAATGACGATTTTTTAGTCGTTGACGGAAAAAGTGGAAGTTATGAAGGCGAAATCGTTTATCTGGAATATGGCCTTAAAGAGGACTACAGTTCTGCTGATGTAGCAGGTAAATTAGTCTTTGCAAAAGCAGGTGATGGAACTACCGCAGACCGCAGAGCGATACTACGTTTAAGCCGTGAAAAGTATGACCTGGCAAGAGAGAACGGTGCTATCGGCTTAGTGGAGTTCTATAATTCTCCAGCGACTCCTTGGGATAGACTTGGCGCTTCATTTAATCGTGTCAACCTTACTGTTGATAGCTTTGACAACGACAAAGAGATCATTCCTCACCTCTGGCTGAAAGATTTAGACAACTCAAATCAGCGTTTTATGCGCACCCGAAGTATTAAAAGGGCGTCATTAACTATTGAAGGAATGACCAATGAACTCACCAAAGACAAAAACATTTTGGCAATGGTAGAAGGAACTGATCCTGAACTCAAGAAAGAGTTTGTTATGTTCTCGGCCCACTATGATCATGTAGGTATTGGTGCACCTGACGCTCAGGGAGATTCGATTTACAACGGTACGCGTGATAATGCGATTGGAACGGTAACGGTGCTTTCAGGTGCAGAGAATATCGCCAAGTATCCGATGAAGCGCTCGGCATTATTCGTATTGTTTACTGGCGAAGAGAAGGGTCTTTTGGGAAGCCGCTACTTAGCCGATCACCCGATTATTCCGAACAACGAAATTGTTTTTTGCTGGAACAGTGATAATGGTGGATATAATGACATCACTATTTCAACCATTATTGGACTAGAAAGAACGACTGCTTCACAGTATATAAAAGATGCCAATTTGGCCATGGGCTTAGAGGCAATTGACGATCCGGCAGGAGAGCAAGGCTTATTTGATCGATCGGATAATGTAAGCTTTGCCCGTAAGGGAATCCCAGCACCCACTTATAGTCTAGGTTTCCGTGCTTTCGATGATGAGATCAACAAATACTATCATAAGGCAGGCGACAACCCGAATACTGTTGATTATGACTACCTAGAGAAGTTCTTTAAAAGTTACGTTTTGGCTTCAAGAATGATCGGGAATGCGGCTGAGCGACCTTTCTGGGTTGAAGGCGATAAATACTATGAAACAGGTAAGAAGCTCTATGGCCTCGGATTATAGCGACATTCTCGAAAAAGCTTATCAAAGAACCAAAGCGCTTAATGATGAAGGAAAGCTAGCGACTTACATACCTGAATTAGCTAATGTGGATCCGGATATGTTTGGGATCCATATGACAACGACAGAAGGGCTTGAATTAGGAAATGGTAATTACCTGGAAAAATTCTCATTACAAAGTATTGTTAAGGTGCTTACACTTACGCTTGCGTATAAAATTCTTGGAGAGAAAATTTGGGGTAGGGTTGGGGTAGAGCCTTCAGGGACAAAGTTTGACTCTCTTATATTGCTCGAAACAAACCATGGCATTCCTCGAAACCCCTTTGAAAATTCTGGAGCCATTGTGATTTGTGACATTCTAATTTCTAATTTGAATGATGCGAACAAGGACTTCTTAGCCTTCGTTCGAGAATTAAGTAACCTACCTGATCTCAATTACTCTGAAAAAATAGCAAGCTCTGAAAAAGCCGGGGGATACCGAAATGTTGCCATGTGCAACTTCATAAAGTCCTTTGGTAATATTGAGAATGACCCAACGGAGGTCCTTGACTTTTACTTTAATATATGCTCACTTGAAATGAACTGTCAGCAACTGGCTCAGACATTTACTTTTTTAGCCAATGGCGGCCGTAAACTTTCTGACCAAAAGGAGATTATCTCCCCTAGCCAGTCAAAAAGGATTAATGCCCTAATGCTCACTTGCGGGTTCTATGACGAGTCTGGTGAGTTTGCTTTTAAAGTGGGCTTGCCAGGAAAAAGTGGTGTGGGCGGAGGTATTGTGGCGTTATATCCGCATAACTATGCCATTGCCGTTTGGAGCCCAAAATTGAATCCAAAAGGTAACTCCTATAAAGGCATGAAGTTTTTGGAGGAGTTAACCACCTACTCTGAACTCACAATTTTTTAAAATCCAAGATAGAGGGCCGGTGCCCACCTATTTCTTGTCCTTATTCCTTTGCGCCATTTTCTTAGGCAGCACTACAAAGCGGTAGTAGCCCCAAAGTAAACCAGCAGGAACTGCAAAGAGTAGCTCTGACAAATGCTTCTCAGGCTCAACCAATTGCTCATCGTTGAATTGTGGAAAGATGGCATACATCAACACCCATACTAAACCTCCAAAAACGAGTCCTTTTACAACCCAACCGTAGTTCTTCATGCTTTTGATATTACTGCTTCATGAATAAATCTCAGCCCCTCCAAAGTGAGGTGACGATTTACTTGATCAAAACGACCATGTAACGGATGCAAGATAGAGGAAAGTCCTCCTGTAGCGACAACTTTCAATTTCTTATTAAGCTCCGTTTGAATTCTATCCAACATGCCTTCTACCATACTCACATAGCCCCAAAGCACACCATTTTGAATGGCCGTTATGGTACTTGTGCCTATGACCGAATCAGGTAGCTCTAAGGGTACATCAGGGAGTTGGGCTGTACTACCAACTAAGGATGCAATGGCAGTCTTCAGACCGGGCGCAATATTGACGCCTCTAATATTCCCGCTACTTTCTACCACGGTAAAGGTCAAGGCAGTACCAAAATCGACAATGATTATATCCTCTTTATAAAGCATGTGACCAGCCATTGCATTGGCAATTAGGTCTGTTCCAATTTCGTGCGGGTTATGTGTTTGAATAGGAAGCAGATCATAGATTTTAGGCCCAACAAATATTGGCTCTTTATCGATTAAAGACCTGGTAAACTCAGACAAAATATCGTTGAGTTGTGGCACTACAGAAGAGATTATTATATGGTTGACGTCATCTAATTTTAGGTTAGCCTCTAGAAAATTGAGCCGAAGGAACATCTCATATTCAATCTGATTCTTGACAGGGATCGTATCGAATCGCCATTCTTGGATCCACGAATTGCCATCATGAATTCCGAATACTATGTTCGTATTACCTGCGTCAATTGCGAGTAGCATAAGCCTAATCTATGAATTTTGGTGGATGTTGTTCGTCAAACTCCGTTGCTTCTTGATAAGCTCTTGCAACCCCAAGAATGGTCGCCTCATCAAATAAATTCCCTATAAACGAGATACTGGTTGGACTCCCGTTTTCGGTGTAGCCATTTTTGAGTACAACACATGGGTGGCCAGTGAGGTTAGTCGTTATCAGTTGACTTCCACCAAAGCTTGGGCTTATAATCACATCATAATTCTCCATAAGGTCATTTACTTTATCCACTAATTGGTACCTCGCACGGTTCGCATTGATATAATCAACGGCAGAAGTAAAGCGAGCGCTTCGGAATGAATTGGGCCAAGCACCAGCCCCTTGCCTTACTAATAACGTGTCCCTATTGGAACGGGTCAATTCATCAAATGAGGCAGAAGCTTCTGCAGATAGAATAGCTTGCATAGCGCTAAAGGGCATGTCAGAAACCCATTCGACAGGTATAAGTTCGGCCCCTAGTGATCGCAAGACTTCAAGAGACTTGTCATCATTCTCCTTTTGATTTGGCCTGTTTCGGTCAAAATAGGGTTTCAAGTAGCCTATCCTAAGTTTGGACAAGTCAGCTTTACCTTTATAATTAAAAGGATGGTCTTCGACTGTTAGGTCAATGTTGTCTTCTCCTCGAATTGCATCAAACACGAGTGCACAATCGAAGGCATTGCGAGTTATCGGTCCGATTTTATCCATGCTCCAGCTGAGCGCCATGGCACCAGCACGGCTTACGCGGCCAAATGTTGGCCTGAGTCCAGTAACTCCGTTTCTTGTGGCAGGAGAGACGATGGAGCCCAAAGTTTCAGTACCGAGTGCGAAAGGGACAAGCCCCGCAGAAGTCGTTGATGCTGAACCAGCGGATGAACCACTTGAGCCTTGCTCTAAATTCCAAGGATTTTTGGTGGTGCCACCATACCAAACATCGCCCATAGCAAGTGCGCCTAAAGTGAGCTTAGCAACGAGTATTGCTCCTGACTCATCAAGTTTTCTTACGACAGTCGCTAATTCATCGCCTCTGTCCTGTTCCTTATATGGGCCGGCCCCCCAAGTCGTTTTGTAATCAGGAACAGACATCAAATCTTTCGCGCCATATGGAATACCATGAAGCGGTCCGAGGTAGGTGCCATTTTTTAACAGATCATCGGCCCTTCTAGCCTGTGCCATGGCGCGTTCTTCCGTAATGGTAATCACAGCCTGGAGGGATCCATTATGCTTTTTTAGTCGCTCAATAAAGAATTGTGTTAATTCAACGGATGTTATTTTACGTTCTTGGATCAATACAGATAGCTGAGCTACGGTATAAAATGCTAGTTCATTTCTGTCTTCTGGCAACTTCACATCCTTTGGAAGGCCCCAAAGAATTTGCTCCTGTTTTTCAGCAATAGCACGATTACCTTTTTGAGGCTTAAACCACAATGCAGGTGGAGTGCTATTGTCGATAGGGTACTCGTGAAGTTCTTTAACACCTCTTAAGTTTCGATTGATGTTGGGTAACATTTGTGCTATTTCATTGTCATCAAAATTCAGGTCGAGGATCTTCTGTGCTGCGTTTATATCTGCTTTTTCGATGGCCATATTCTGAGCCATTTTAAACCCAGCCAAAAATCCAGAAAGAATTAGTAGGGCAACTAAAACAAGTGATGTCTTTTTAAACTTTGTATTCCGTATCGTCATTGAAGAAGTGTTTAATAGATTTGTAGAGGAGTGTGAGATCTCTCTTAATTAGAATGATAAGTTATGAATTCCATACAGACACCACAAACGATTTTTCCTAATTGGATAAGAGGGTTTTTGCTTATTGCAGCCGCTTATAATATTCTTTGGGGTGTTTTTATTGGGTATTTTCCAGAGGCATTCTTTCAATGGGTAACTGAATCAAAAGATGAATTGCCGGACATTATAAAGTGGCAAGGTAAAGGGGTGCTTCTGATGGCGGGTGTTTATTTAGCCTGTGCCATACACCCAGGAAAGCTTTGGTACCTCGTGTTCCTTGCAGCCTTTACAAAAGTCGCTGGAGGAATATGGTTTTACTTCATTATCTTAGACCAAGAGGTTGGTGACAAAGGGATATTCCATCTTTTGATGAATGACGCTATTTGGGTTCCCTTCTTAATCTTTATCGGTTTTCGAGCCATAGCATATAAAAGAGCAAAAGATGAAATTTCAGCTGATCACACTGTTTGAGTATAATCTTTGGGCTAATCAGAAATTTGGAGAGACACTAAAGGGTGGTGCGTTCAAAAACCCAAAGATTTTGACTTTCATTAGTCATATACTTAATGCACAATTGATTTGGATAGATCGTATTAACGGAAAAGCCAGTGAGACTAAGGTTTGGACGGAATATCCAATAGAATCCGCTGTGGACAAGCTTCTGGAGAGTAGTCAGGCTTGGCTCGAAATGTTAGAAAACGAGTCAGATTTTGATCGAATGATCAGTTATCAGAACGCTCTCGGTGATTCACATTCTTCTGTTATTTATGATATCATCAGTCATGTAGCCAATCATGGGACACATCATCGAGGGCAATATTTATGTTTTGATCTCTGGGAGAACCTTTTCTGCAGCAGCAGATCTTGCTAGAATTTTAGGCCAAATGGACAATGTTGTATTGATAGGAGAAGAAACTGGAGGTGCGCACGTGGGCAGAGCGGCCAATATGCTGGTCAGCTACAACTTGCCAAATACAAGCTCCACACTGCAAGTACCTGTGATTTATGAAGAATTTGTGAATGTTTCTGCCAATAACGTAGGCAGAGGTACTTTTCCTGATTACTCAATTAAAACTACCTTCCAAGACCTAATAGACAGGAAAGATTCAGTGTTTGCCTATGTACTCGAGTTAATTAGTCAACGTAATTCTTTCGGCTCGAATTAAGCAAATTCCTCTTTCCCAGTTTTCCGGAATACTTACCTTTATAATATGAGTAAACCGGAAAAAACCCTTTTTCTTTTAGATGCAATGGCGCTTATTTACAGAGCCCATTTTGCATTCAGTAAAAACCCTAGAATCAATTCTAAAGGACTCAATACAGGAGCCCCTTTCGGTTTTACTAATAGCCTTTTTGAGATCATAGACAAAAGGAAACCAACGCACATAGCAGTGGCCTTCGATACACACGCCCCTACATTTCGTCATGTTGAATATGAGCCTTATAAAGCTAACAGAGAAGAGACGCCCGAAGACATAAAGATTGGGACACCAATTATTAAAGACATAGTAAGAGCCTTTAACATTCCGGTTTTAGAGCTCGATGGATACGAAGCGGATGATGTCATTGGCACCTTTGCCAAGAAAGCCGCTCGACAAGGGTTTGAGGTGTTTATGATGACCCCTGATAAAGACTATGGCCAGCTTGTAGAAGAACATGTTTACCTGTACAAGCCTGCGTTTATGGGTAATGGAGTAGATATCATGGGCGTTCCTGAAATTTTGGCCAAATGGGACATACAACGCATAGATCAAGTCGTGGATATGCTCGGTTTGCAAGGAGATGCGGTTGATAATATTCCGGGTATTCCGAGTGTGGGTCCTAAAACTGCAGCAAAACTCTTAAAAGAGTACGATACGCTCGAAAATATAGTAGCTCATGCGCATGAATTGAAGGGGAAGCTTGCCGAGAAAGTTGCTGAATTTGGTGATCAAGGCATTCTTTCCAAGAAATTGGCGCGCATTGAGATAGAAGTGCCAATTGAATTCGTGGAAGAAGACATGGTCTATACAGGGCCGAATGTTGAAAAGCTCACTGAGATATTTGAAGAACTCGAATTTCGCACTACGCTTAAAAGAATTTTAGGTCAACCGACAGCTGCCGCTCCACGAGTTGCAAAGCCAAAGACGGCAGTATCAGATCAGATGGGATTGTTTGGTGATGATGCACCAACGCTTCAGTCTTCCTCAGAAGAAGCATATGTTCCAGAAAAAAACAACCTTGCTAATACAGCACATGATTACCAGCTTGTAGATACGCCTGAATTGCGGAAGCGCCTTGTGAAATATTTGCTGGTTCAAGACGAAATCTGCTTCGATACAGAAACTGATAACCTTGATCCTATCGAGGCGAATATGGTAGGTATAGCGTTTTCTTACCAAAAGGGCGAGGCATATTATGTGCCTACCCCACCAGATGATAAAGCCGAGACCCAACTGATAGTTGATGAGTTTCGACCCGTTTTTGAGAGCGAAAAAATTTCAAAGATTGCACAAAATGCAAAATACGATGTGCAGATCATGAAGAACTATAACATAGCAGTTAAGGGACCAATTTTCGATACGATGTTAGCGCATTACTTGATCGATCCAGATACGCGCCACAATATGGATACCCTGGCTGAAAATTACTTGAATTATTCGCCCGTTTCAATCACCGAGTTGATCGGAAAGAAGGGGGTTAAGCAGGGTAATATGAGAGACGTACCTGTTCATCAGGTGGTAGAGTATGCAGGAGAAGATGCAGACATTACTTATCAATTGAAGACGAGTCTTCAGCCCATGCTAGAAGAAGGGACGCTTAAGAAACTCTTCGAGGAAGTTGAAATTCCACTGATGCACGTGCTGGCAGATATTGAATACAACGGTGTTAAAATAGATGTTGACGTCCTTTCTGCCATGTCTAAAGAATTGGAAGTGGAGGCGCTGAAAGCGCAGACAGAAATCTTCGAAATGGCAGGTGAAGAATTCAATGTAGCCTCACCAAAGCAATTGGGTGTAGTACTTTTCGACAAGCTAAAGCTCATTGACAAACCAAAAAAGACAAAGACAGGACAGTACGCTACGGGAGAAGATATCCTATCGAAGCTAGCCGTTGAACACGATATTGCTAGACGTATTTTAGAGTTCAGAGAATATCAAAAGCTGAAGTCTACTTATGTAGATGCGCTGCCGACCATGGTTAGTCCAGTTGATGGATTGGTACATACTGATTACCGTCAAGCGGTAGCAGCTACTGGCCGATTAAGTTCTAATAACCCAAACCTTCAGAATATTCCTATCCGAACGCCAAAGGGAAGAGAGATTAGAAAAGCCTTTATTCCTAGGTCAGAAGAGTACACACTATTGGCAGCGGATTATTCTCAAATTGAATTGCGCATTGTGGCTTCTCTTGCCAAAGATGAGGGCATGATTGAGGCGTTTAAGTCTGGGAGAGACATTCACTCCACTACTGCCTCGAAAGTCTTTAATGTACCCTTAGAAGAGGTAGATAGAGACATGCGTAGAAAAGCCAAAGAAGTCAATTTTGGTTTGATATATGGGATTTCAGCTTTCGGCCTAGCTCAGAATATAGGGATCTCAAGAACTGAAGCTCAGCAAATCATTACCGCTTACTTCAATGAGTTTCCTGGCGTTAAAAGTTACATGGATGCTCAAGTGAATAAGGCGAGAGAGTTTACTTATGTCGAGACAATTCTCGGTAGAAGAAGGTACCTAAGAGACATTCATTCTAAGAACATGACTGTTCGTGGCCATGCCGAAAGAAACGCCATCAATGCACCAATTCAAGGCAGTGCAGCAGACATGATTAAGGTAGCCATGATTAACATCCACAAATGGATGAAGCAAGAGAACATGAAATCAAAGATGATCATGCAAGTACATGATGAATTGGTCTTCGATGTCCACAAGTCGGAACTCGAGATCATGAAGACAAAAATCCCTGAATTGATGATGGGCGCTGTCGAGTTAGATGTGCCGATGGAAGTAGAGGTCGGTGTAGGAGAAAACTGGTTAATTGCTCACTAATATGGATTTTCCTGTATCATTAGAAGATATTCAAGCGGCACACGAAAGGATTGGACCTTACGTGCACCGAACGCCCATCTTGACTTCAGAAAGCGTCAATGACATCGCGGGCTGCGACCTTTATTTTAAATGTGAAAACTTCCAGAAAGTAGGCGCCTTTAAAGCCCGTGGAGGCGTTAACGCTGTATTGAGCTTGCCAGAAGAGCAGAGGAAAAATGGAGTAGTCACACACAGCTCAGGAAATCATGCCCAAGCCATTGCCATGGCGGCAAAAATGGCTGGTGTGCCAGCGTATATCGTGATGCCCAAAACTGCTCCGGAAGTAAAGCGAAAAGCAGTGGCAGGTTATGGTGCAGAGATTACGCTTTGCGAACCAACACAGCAGTCAAGAGAAGAAAATGCCGCTCGTATTCAAGAAGAAACTGGCGCCACATTTATATCTCCATACAACGATTATTCAGTGATTACTGGCCAGGCAACTTGTGCGAAAGAGCTGCTGGAAGATCAGCCTGACCTTGAAGCAATTATCGCCCCAGTTGGGGGTGGTGGATTATTGGCGGGTACTGCTTTGTCAGTCCATTATATGAATCCTAATGTAGAAGTTTATGCAGGGGAACCTGATGGTGCCAAAGACACTTTTCTCTCCATGCAAAGTGGCGTTCATACAAAAGTAGACAACCCAAGTTCGATCGCTGACGGTTTATTGGCGGGTATGGGTGACAAGAACTTTGCGATTATCAAGCCCCTTGTGAAGGAAGTATTTGTGGTGACCGATGATGAAATAGTCGAAGCAATGAGACTTATCTGGGAGCGGATGAAAATTATCATCGAACCCTCGTGTGCTGTACCGGTGGCAGCCATACTAAAGAATAAAGAAGTATTCGCTGGTAAGAAAATTGGAGTAATCCTGACTGGTGGCAATGTGGACTTGGCAAAATTGCCTTTCTGACTTTATTGGCTTAAACCCCTCCGGTCTTGCGCCTTCGCTGAAGCTTCAGTGTAAGCGTTCGACCACCTCCCCTTTTAAAGGGAGGAGTTGGACTTAGAATCCCTTAATAACTCAGGTGTAAAAATTCCAAATTCCTTGATAGTTTGAGTGATGAGATTTATTAGTATAAAGATAAAGTTGTTCTAAATTCCCCTCCTTTTTAAGGAGGGGTTAGGGGTGGTTAATGCACTTAACTACTTAGTAGGTGCCAATGGATTAATCTCCCGCAGTTTATCTTCAAGTGCTCGAAGGTCCTTTAATTTCATCCAACTCACTTTGATTTTGTGTTGCTTCATTTTCTCTTCTTCATCAAGCATATTGAGGCCAATATGTAAATGATCCGTTTCGAAATAACTATCGAAATTGAACTTGGTGATTAACAATGAATCCTGCTTTTTCGAGAATAGTTTCTGTGAGTTAACGACCATTCCTCCTTCTGCCTCACTGGCATGGATGTATACGGGCCAGTTAATAATAGAAGACATAAAACCAAAAATCGGTGCAAAGGCTGCCAATAAGATTAGGCCAGGTAATTCCGGGGCTATGATGTACTTATAGATGAAGACAAAGACGATAAATAGCCCGTAGAAATAGAGCATGTATTTGAATCGATTGACTTTGCCTTTGTTGTTGATGTCTTTCATAGTGACCTACTATTATGATGTGAATTTACACGATTTGATCGACTATCCGAGTCTCATTTTTGAAACTAAGTCCCATAATACCACGCCAATACTGACCGAAATGTTCAGCGAGTGCTTCGTACCAAACTGAGGTATTTCAATGCACCCATCAGCGAATGCCACAATCTCCTCTTCCACACCAAATACTTCGTTGCCGAAAATAACTGCAAGTTTTTGATCTGAGGAAGGAATGAAAGTTTCAAGAGAAATGGAGTTCTCTACTTGCTCTATCGCCATAAGGGTGTATCCCTCTGCTCGTAATGCCTCGCAAGCTGACATGGTGCTCTCATAGTGTTTCCATTCCACCGATTCGGTGGCGCCTAGGGCTGTTTTATGAATCTCTCTATGTGGAGGTTTTGCGGTGATGCCACACAAGGCGATGCGCTCGATGGCAAATGCATCCGCAGTTCTAAAGGCAGAACCAACATTGTGCATACTGCGCACATTGTCCATGACGATGACGATTGGTGTTTTGTCTGACTTTTTAAAGTCATCAACTCCGGGCCGGTTAAGTTCTTCGTTGGAAAGTTTTCGCATCGCCTACAAAAATAGACAAACTGCCCACCCTATGCGAGTGGACAGTCCAAAACAACACCAATCAATATTTTTTAGCGAGAGGCTCTGCTATTCTTAGAAATCACCAAGAACTTTGAGATTTGCCAGAAAGCTTCTGGGTCAGTGATTTCCAAAATCTTGGTAGCCTCATCTTCGCCCGGAAGAATTTGGTATGATCCAGTTGGGTGATTGCTCACTAATGATAAAGACTCCGCTTGAATTTTCAGTTGGCTTACTTTGCGTCTGTCTAGCTCCATAAACTCTCCTTTGTCCGCATCGTCTTGGAGTGCTATACTTCTTCCAATGAAGCCTAGAAATCCACCTTCTTTATCAATAACTCCTTTGGCTTGTAAATCTTCGAAGGTGCCAACGGCTAAGTAGCTTTTGTTCAATTCATCGTTCAATGCCGTAAGCTGAGTTACTTCAAGCTCCTTCTGACCAATTACCTCTACTTTGGCATTGATAGTGGTGCTCAATGAGTCCGTTTGGACAAGTAATAGTGCAAGCGCTTTGTCCTTGGCCACGAGCTCGGTCTTAAGTTCACCAATAACGGATATTCTTGTAGTAAGGTCGGCTTGCAGTGCATTAATCCTTTTTTCGAAGACGCCTAATTTGATGTCCGCACTTTTCACCTTATCTGATAAGGTTCGTATGTTCTCATTCGATCTAAAGATCAGTTCATCAATCATTGCGATTTCTCTCATGATGTTCTCCTTTTTTCCACTGTTAAGTGGCTCTTGACTTTGTCCATGGACAAGGTTCTCCTTTTCGACAATCGTCCCGATTTGATCTTCAACTTCGGTAATCAAGCCCATGACCTCATCAAATGCCGATTCCTTTCGAATTACCTCTTTCTCTAGCTGGGCAAATTGGCCTTCTAGTACCTCTTTTTTTTTGTTGGTTGAGGAAATCCCGAACCACATGGCGACTGTTAATGCTCCGAGCAACACCATGCTCACTTTTACTGTTTGTTTCATCTTCCTTAGGTTTTAATGTTAAATAATGGTTTAAAATATATGCCGAATCAAGTCCTAATGGACAGGTTCCTGTGACGCATAGCGGAAGGTTTGGGTTGGTGGTTTTGAGAATTGGTTTGTGATGATTCTCGTATGTATAACGAGAAGTTTAGTTGATATTGTGGTCTTGAACAAAAAAAGTAGTTAAAACTTTTTTTTCAAAGATAAAGGAGCACTTAGGGCTCCATTATTTAGCGTCATTCTGATGAAGTGAAACGACAGAAAGAATCTCTCGCTCACTGTTCAGAATAGTATTGGTTTAAAGTGTCCAATCGACACCAAAACTTATAAATCTTGGTAGACCAACTCTGATCCCTTGAGGTCTTCTAGAAGAGATATATCGATCATTCGTCAAATTCTTCACTGACATACTCACTGATAGGTTCTCAACTTTCGGAAATGCATAAATAAGCTGAAAATCTGTTAATAAGTAACTGTCAAGCTTACCGTCTCTACCGTTTGCTGAAGGAGACAATGTATTCAATGGGTCTGTGAATTGCTCACCAATAAAGGTGTTAGTAAGCCGGGCAGTCAGCCCAAAGGGTGATTCAATTGCCAATGCTGAGGAAAGGAGCATTTTTGGTGCGTATGGTGTTTGATTTCCCGAAAGATTCACGCTCTCTATACCAATGGTTTGAAACCTGTCTGCTGCGAATATGGCATTCTGGAAAGTGGCAGACACATCGAGCTTGACATTGTATTGAACTTCACCAAGTTCAGATAAGTCAAAGCTCAACCCAAGCTCTATGCCTTCATGGATGGTTTCTCCTCCATTGACTAGTCCAGAGCCAGTTCCACCTGCGGATTCAGACACTGGAATGATTTGGTTCGAAAAATCGAGGTAGAAAGCTGTCACTTCAGCATAAAGACCTTTGGTAACGGCTGTTCTAATTCCAAGTTCATAGTTCCAACTTAACTCTGCATCTAGCTGCTGTACAACTCCTGCTGCGGTGATCGCATCTTTAACTCTTGGCGGGGCAAAGCCTCTATGAACGCCACCAAAAAGATTGATGTCTCTATTGACTTGATAGTTGAAGCCTAGGCCAGGAATGATCTGAGATACACTTGTACCGTTTACGATGCTTGTGTCCCTTACTTCTCCGTTGAATCTATTTCTGAAAACATGACGCTCGAAATCATAAAACTCTGCTCTTAAACCAGCATCAATACTGAACTTTGAAGAGAGTTTGAATTTGTTCTGTACAAAGGTACTGATGGCATTCCCTGTTCTGTCTTCATCTGTAATAAGATCACCAGATTCAGCGGTAGGGAAGCTTCCATTCACCCGTTGTTCATAGCCTTTTTCGTAGATATATCTGTAGCCCGCAGTAAGCTCGTTTTTTATTGAACCGAGATTATACTCAAGGTTAATGCGCTGCTCGAAACCAGCTACTTCGAATTGTCTATTTCTATTTCCGGTCCCGTTTCTCATGTAAATGGCCCCACCGGGAATCGAATTGTCACCCCAAACTACGTCAGAGAGATTGCTAGCGGTCGGGCTATATGAAAAGTCCTGCCTTCTCCAGTTACGTGTTGTACTGTAGGCATAGGCCATGGTTTGAAGGTTTAGTCTATCGCTTACACGATAACTATGTGTCAAACTGATTGAGTTCCTGTTAATATTGAGGCGATCATCAGGAGCAACATTGGTAAAGTCATTTCCTCCTTGGTCATACATAACTTGAGTAATCCCAACATAAGTGGAATTTGAGGTTTCGCTGTATAAGCCAAACTTCAAACCGAGCTGAGAACGATCCGACATTTGAAAGTTCACTTTGCCAGTGAAATCATTAATATTGAAAGTAGAGACACCTAGGCCGTCTACTTGTTTTCTTAACAGGTTGAATTGGACACCTGTATTTCCGAAAGTGTTTCCATAACCTAGAAGGCCACTGAAATAGCCGTTTTCACCACCACGCAGTTTCAAACTCAACGTTTCTTCTTCAGGAGGGTTTGCCGTGATGTAGTTGATTACACCACCGATTGTTCTAGGTCCATATAATATCTGACCACTTCCTTTCAATACTTCAACCCCAGCCATACGTTCAATTGCTGGAGTATAGTAGGCATCAGGTTCTCCATAAGGATTCAAGGCTATTGGTACACCGTCTTCCAGGATAAGCACATTTCTACTTCTATCAGGGTCGAGACCTCTGATGCCGATGTTTGCCCGCAGGCCAAGACCTTCCTCTTCCACTACATGTACTCCCGATATTCGCCTGAAGGCCTCGTTACCATTTATTGGGTTAAGCAGCTTTAATTCTGACTGGCTCACGAAGTCTGCAGAACCGGGAATTTTTGTGAACAACTGGTTCCTAGACGCAATGATTGTTAGTTGCGGCACCTCATATACACTTTCTTGAAACTCGAAGCTGAAAGTCAATATATCACCAGCTTTGACATCTACGCTTTGCCTAATAGTTATAAAACCAATGGACGATATTTTCAGCATGTAACTTCCAGGAGAGATTTCCTTAAGCTCAAAAGAGCCGCTGTCATTAGTAGCTACTCCCAAAGGGGTGTTCTCTAGTACTATTGTAGCATAGGGAATGACAACCCCATCAGTACCTTTTACCTTGCCCTTGATTATAGCAGTATTTTGTGCAATAATTGTTCCGCATACTATGACTAAAATGGCTAGTGATATAGTGATTTTTCTTAGGCTACTGCTCATCTTTTCTGTGTTGTATGATTTACAAGGGCGAAATTCTTCCTTATTTATATTAAATCCAAATAAAAATAAGAAGAAATCTTTAGTCTCTCTTATTCTGAGAGTTACTTCAAAAAGGCATTCAATTATTTACTATTTTTGAACTTAATAGAAATCGAACGCTGATCATTTTTTGACTATGTCCAAGACGCAAGAGACGAAGCAAACTCCATTGATGAAGCAGTACAATGCCATCAAGGCAAAGCACCCAGGAGCGCTGCTATTGTTTCGTGTCGGAGATTTCTACGAGACTTTTGGAGAGGATGCGATCAAGGCCAGTAAAGTGCTCAATATTGTCTTGACAAAAAGGGCTAACGGAGCCGCCAGCCATATCGAGTTAGCAGGTTTTCCGCACCATTCATTAGATACTTACTTACCCAAGCTTGTTCGAGCAGGAAACCGAGTAGCTATTTGTGATCAGCTAGAAGATCCAAAGTCTGTTAAAGGGATTGTCAAAAGAGGCGTAACAGAATTAGTTACACCCGGCCTTTCTTTCAACGATCATGTGCTTGATCAAAAGCGCAACAATTACTTAGCCTCACTCAGCTTTGGAAAGGATGAGATTGGTGCTGCATTTCTAGATTTATCAACAGGAGAGTTTCTTACTGCACAGGGAAAGCCGAGTTACATTGACAAGTTAATTCAAGGGCTAAACCCTTCGGAGTTTATCTACTCAAGGGCGCAGAAGAATGAGTTTGCTGCTCAGTATCAAGATAATTTCAATACCTATCAATTAGATGATTGGGTATACGCGTTCGACTATGGCTATGAAAAACTGACTGATCATTTCTCTACTAAATCACTCAAAGGTTTCGGTGTACAGGAAATGGACTTGGCAATTTCAGCCGCGGGAGCGGTCCTTTATTACCTAGAAGATACTGAGCATAAAGAAATTGGCCATATCGCTTCCATCAGCAGGATAGAAGAAGACAAGTATGTTTGGCTGGATAAGTTTACGATTAGAAACCTCGAGTTAGTCTATCCACAGCAAGATGGAGGCATTCCACTCATTCAAATTCTCGACAAGACCCTAACGCCAATGGGTTCGCGCATGCTGAAGCGCTGGATGGTTTTGCCACTGAAGGAAAAAAAGAAAATAGAGGAGCGCCTCTCAATTGTCGATGCATTCTATGCCGATAGTGACCTCAGCGAAAGTATTGCCGAAGCCATGGATGGCATTGGCGATTTAGAAAGATTAATATCGAAAGTGGCAGTGGGTAGAATTAATCCACGCGAACTTAATCAGCTGAAGATTGCACTTCAACGCGTTGGGCCTATGAAGGCCGCAATGACTGCATCTTCACACAAGTCGCTACAGGCCTTGTCGAAGCAGCTTGATGAGTGCGGTAAACTATTGGAAAGGATTGAGCTTCAGTTGAAGGAAGATGCGCCTATGCTGGTGCATCAAGGAGGCATTATTGCTGAAGGGGTTGATGCGGAACTAGATGAACTAAGATCAATTGCTTTTAGCGGGAAAGACTACCTCGTTCAAATTCAACAGCGTGAAAGTGAAGCCACTGGAATTACCTCACTAAAGATCGCTTATAACAGAGTTTTTGGATACTATTTAGAGGTTAGCAATGCGCATAAAGATAAGGTGCCTGAAAAATGGATTCGGAAACAGACACTCGTCAATGCCGAACGCTACATCACCCAAGAGCTCAAGACGTACGAAGAGAAAATTATCAATGCTGAAGACCTTTATAAGGTAATTGAGCAAAGGCTATTTGCCAATCTGGTTGAATTTGCTGCTGGTTTCACGGCTCAAGTGCAAAGGAACGCAGGAGTTATCGCCACAATTGACTGTCTGATTTCATTCGCCACAATTGCCAAGGCATATAATTACTGTCGTCCAGAAATGGATGACAAAATGTTGGTCGATATCCAGGATGGAAGGCACCCAGTTATAGAGCAACAATTAGCAGTTGGTGAGCCTTATGTGCCGAATGATGTCTTCCTTGACGATCAAACTCATCAGATTCTGATCATTACCGGACCTAACATGGCAGGTAAGTCTGCTTTATTAAGGCAGACAGCCTTGATTGTCTTAATGGCACAAATGGGGTCCTATGTCCCTGCATCAAAAGCGAAGTTGGGTATCACAGACAAAGTATTCACACGGGTAGGTGCTTCAGATAACTTATCAAAGGGCGAGTCTACTTTTATGGTTGAGATGACAGAAACGGCCAGCATCCTGAATAACCTATCAGAGCGAAGCTTGGTGCTGATGGATGAAATCGGTCGAGGAACAAGTACTTATGACGGTATTTCGATCGCTTGGTCTATTGTGGAGTATCTACACAACCACGATAAGTTTAAGGCGAAAACGCTCTTTGCCACGCATTATCACGAGTTGAATCAATTGGAAGAAGACTTTCCGGCCATTAAGAACTTTAACGTTTCTGTGAAAGAGGTTGGGAAAAAGGTAATCTTCATGCGGAAGCTCAAAGAAGGTGGAAGTGAACATAGCTTCGGTATTCATGTAGCTCAAATGGCAGGCATGCCAAACCCTGTTGTGATTAGGGCTGCCGAGATCATGAGTCACCTGGAAAAGGATAAAATCCGAAATCAGACAGGCGATATGATGAAAGAAGTGCCGAAGAATAACTTCCAACTGAACCTCTTCGAAGCAGATCCAACATTTATTGAGATAAAAGAGCTTTTAGAGAACTTAGATATCAACACTATCTCGCCAGTAGAGGCATTATTGAAGTTGAATGAGATAAAGGGTAAGCTGAAAGATTAATTTTTTTCAGCAAGCCGTTGCAAATTAGACGCCCTTCACTAAATTTGCATTCCGTTTCGCAGCAAGAGCGAAATTTGAAGTACTGAAATAAGCGAGAGTAGCTCAGCTGGTAGAGCACGACCTTGCCAAGGTCGGGGTCGCGGGTTCGAATCCCGTCTCCCGCTCAATAACTAAGAAGCGTGATCGCGATCACGCTTTTTTGGTTTAGAGCCATTTAAAACAAAGGACTACCTAGTAGTTCAAGCCGGAGTGGTGGAATTGGTAGACACGCAAGACTTAAAATCTTGTGAGCTTTGCTCGTGCGGGTTCAAGTCCCGCCTCTGGTACATTTTAAACCCTCTAAGTATTTGACTTAGAGGGTTTTGTGTTTTTATGAGTAACAAGAGAGTAACAATTATTCAAATATGTTGCCTAATCTTTGTGTTTGAAACCTTCTACTGCTTAGCAATTCTTAAGAATAAGTAAAGCTATTCCCTTGAATGATGCAGTCTTATACCCAATGGGATATAGGATAATTAGTGACAATTTTTGAGTCTTCTCCTTCTTTGGTATCAGGGTGTTTTGGTTTTGTATAATAGAAATCATAAAACAATTTAACCGCCCAAGCCTCTCCATTCTCTAAAGCTTTCTTATGTACTTCTAATGCCAAAGGCTCTAAAGGAGTAAGTACTTCAATTTGCTTTTGCTCTATTGACTTGGGTGGTCTTCCTGCTTTGCCTTTAGTACTATGTCCACCATTGTTTTTTCTACCATCCATGTTCAAATAAAATTTAATTAATTAATTGTCTTAAGTACCTATCTGTAATATTTCTTTGCTGCTTTGATCTTTTGGTCAAGCTCCTGTATAAGGTCTGATGATTCTGTCATCTCTGGTGTTTTGCATAGCTCTTTGATTTCCCTTTTAAGTCTTGAATAATACTCTGGCTTATCAAAGGCTTTCTGATGCCTTAAATTTTCCACCTCCTCTATTATTTTGTCCTGACCTATTACACTGATTGCCATCAGGTTCATTTGCTTCCAAAAGTCTTTAGGACTATTCATAACTGATAAATTAAAGTTTATTGAATTTAGTTTATTGATTGCATCATATTCTGTAAGCCATTTATCAAAGACTGCCATGTAAAATTTCTCATCTGATAAGCTGCTCGCTGTCACCTCTGCCTTATTAAATTGCTTTGGCAGCCTGCTTGTAAATCTCATCTCATACCTTAATACATTCTGACTATTCCAAACTTCAGGTAGTGTCAATCCTCTTTTTTTGCCCTCTGCTATTTTGTTATAAAATAGTTTCTGTCTTAATGTATTAGAGTAGTAAAGACTATTTGATGTTGGCTGCCTCTGATAATATTGGCAGTCACCTAAATATGGATAGTATGCCTCTGGCTCATATATCATCAGGAAATTTTGGGCAAAGTCTATCCTGTTTACTTTGGCTTTCTGAATAGGTAAACAAAGCTCATCTGACATCATTTCAAAGGCTCTGGCACTGTCTGACCTTGTCAAGGTGTGAAAGTTATCAGGCAGGAAGTATTTTGCTAGGCTGCCCTTTAGAGATACTCCCTGTCCTGATATATTTACCCTGTAGTTTTTCAAGTAGCCACTAACATAGACCTGCCCATCATCTCTAGTATGCTCTGTGACACCTGACAGGCTCTGCAAGGTCTTTGACACATCAAAGCCTCCTGCCTTGTCTATTGATAACCACAAATTGATAGTGTCATACATAGCCATTGACTAAAATTGTCAAGTGATACAGCTTACTATAAGACAAGCTCCTCATATTGGTAAAACGCTTTGGCTTGCTGTCTTAATTCTCTGACTTCATCATCAAAGCCCCCATCAATCATTTTTTGATAGTAGCTGCTTATCAGATTTCTACCATCAGGTATGACAATCAATTCAATTTCTGAATAGTCCTTATTAATCAGAAATAGATAGCCATCATTTCTGAATATGAATAAAGGATTTTGGCTGCCATTGCTCAATAGTCTTTTTGCATTTGGATAGCCATATCCTATTTCTGGAAAGTCCATGTCATCAATGTAGAGGCTACTAAAATTCAATCCATTTGTAAGACTCCACTCTGCAAGCCTTGTGCTATCAGTGTTTACAAAGTTCCTGCAAGGGGTTTTATAAAAAAATAGCTGCCCTTTATGCCTTTTATCATTGACAAAATATGTCAATCCCTTATAACCACCTGCTACCATGTCTGTATAGGAAATACAATCTAGTCTAGCCTTGCTTACTATCTTATTTGCTGCCCTTACCTCATCTGGAAGTAATGCCAATTTGTAGTAAGCCCAATTCATTTGATACCTCCTCTTTTTAAGGTGACAAATGTGGCTGCCTGACTGTCTAGCTCTTTGGTGGTGGCTTTCCTGTTTTGCATTAACCATTGGTCTATTTCCTGTTTGTTGAAATAGATATACTTTCCTTGTGGCTTATAGCAGGGAACGCCTCCATTGGAGGTGAGCTTGTATAGATAGCTCTTTGATAGCCCTGTATATCCTGCCACCTCATCAAAATTCAATACTGTTTTTTGTGATAGCAGTAAGGTTTCAATATTCCTTAATCTGTCATCAATACTCTGTGAATGATCCATTTTGTTACTTTATGAAAGTGAATAAAATGGACTTGCAAGTCCTCTTCTCAATTGAGAAATAAAGAAAAGAAGGAATTGAAAATAAAGATGTTTACCTGTGGAGGAGGTAAAGGTAAAGGTAAAGGTAAAGGCTACAAAAAGTTTTCCATAAGCTCATCAATAGCCTTTTTATCATTTGTATTAATTCTCTATATTTTTATTCAAGGGTGTGTAGATTATTAGACGTTTGCTCCCTTTCCTTTTAAAATACCTACTCTTCTTGAGCCTCCTAAAACCCTCACTATAGAACTGCTTACTGAGGAATAAAAAATACTGGTAAGCAGGGTGAGAAAGGAAGCAATTTGTGCGATAGCACTCTTTGCTTGTGTCATTGGCTTTTTAAAGGGGGGCACAACTTCTTTAAAAGTTTAATCCTTTATACATCTAACACAAGCACCCTGAGAGCGATGACCAGAACCTATTCGGGCAAGATCATCACCAGTCTGTAGAATTCTCGACCCTGTAGAGAATAGATCATCAAAACTTGCAGGTGTGCTACTCCAATAAGCACCATACTCCCCTCGAGTATCAAAACCTCTAGGTCTATCAGGAGTTGCTGCAAAAAAATGACCTTCATAGGCCTTTCTTCTTCCTGCAACAGTTAATTTTAAGGGAGAGTTAAAAGCACCTTCAGCATTATCACTAATCCAACTTCTTCGCTCTTCATCCCATTCAGCCCATGTAGGTACCACAAAATTTCCCGTAACTCATTTATAAACAATGAATTACGGTTTTTTTGGTTTTTAGGATGTGCTCAAAGGTGTGCGCAGTTTGTAACATTACATAACGATTATACTGTTATACCTTAATTATGCAGCAGTGACTCTTAAACAATTTTTCAAAAAACCCTAAATATTTTACTTAGATTAAACAAGACAAAACCAAAGCGTAAAAAACTTTTATTATGAAAAAAATACTATTAATATTTTTACTTCTACCACTAATGTGGTCTTGTGAAAAAGACGAACTTGATGAACAATTAATTGAGGACGTAATTGAAGAAATTGAGTGGTCACCAATACAATTTGTTGATGTTGACCCATCTTTGTCAACCCCAGCTCAGGGATCTGAAAAACAAATTAATGTTGTGGTCATTAATTATGTACCAACAAACGATAATGGTTTAACTGTAAATCAAAATACATTTCCTTTTAGTGGTGATAACGGTGTTGACCCTAACCTTTCAGTGGAGGAATATAATAAATGGGTTCTAAGTGAAAACATTAGAATTAAGGTTGGTATTGAGGAAGGAAGTAAATTCCGTGGGTATAAAAATAATAATGACCCATATGTTGGTATAAAGGTACTCAAATACGTTAATGTGTATGAGATGCCGAAGATTGTTCGAGAGATGCCAGATAACCTATTTGCAATAGACAGTACTGAGGGTTACTATCCCGATTACTTTAAACTATTTGAAAGTATCGGTTTGGAAAGTTTAGTGAATGAACATGATGTTAAAGAAGTTTGGTTCAACAGAAAATCACTCGCGGTTCCTGAATCTAATATGTCAAGTCCAAGTTCAGGTGACATATCCAACGCGTATTATGGTAATGAGCAGTATGGTTTTATTAACGCAATTCAAGAGGATGATCTACCAATCTATAATAAAACCTTCGTTGTCTACTCACATTGGATGCACAATAGTTATGATTTTACTCTTCACGTTAGAGGACACCAAGTGGAAAGACAGTTAGATGTTTTAGAAGGTAGTGATTTTCTATGGGGAAAATTTAAGGGTTTCAATGTTGGACCTGATGGGAGAGAACATGGTTGTGGAACGGTACATTACCCTGTAAACGCTACGAGTGATTACCAGTATAACAATGATCACCATGTGTTGTCGGATGTTGAAGATTGGAAACCCGATGGTAGTGGTGTAAAAACTTTAGTTAACAACAGTAATTGGATAAGAGATATAATCATCGATTACAATTTACCAAAATCCAACTATAAATCAGAAACAAGTAGAAATATAATAGGTAATGATCCTCAGGGTGGTTGGATGATATATTGGTTTCAATCGATACCTGGTGAAAATAGCAACTTACAATACAATGGTGTAAATCTTAAAAATTGGTGGGACACTATCTATGATTGGGATTACCATTATACACAAAGTAGAAAATTATTAGAATAAATTGTAACAGACGTTTGCTCCCTTTCCTTTTAAAATACCTACTCTTCTTGAGCTTCCTAAAACCCTCACTATAGAACTGCTTACTGAGGAATAAAAAATACTTGTAAGAAGGGTGAGAAAGGAAGCAATTTGTGCGATAGCACTCTTTGCTTGTGTCATTGGCTTTTTAAAGGGGGGCACAACTTCTTTAAAAGTTCAATCCTTTATACATCTAATACAAGAACCCTGAGACAATTCAATCAAAATATCGAACCATAATATTACTCGTAGGTTGTTTTTAGAAACAATATATTTGATAGACTCAATCAGTAAAAATAAATGATACCAAGAATTGTAAAATTAGAAGAAAAGATGATAATCGGTCAAAACATGAAAATGAGTTTGATTGAAAGTAAAACAGGTTTTCTTTGGGGTCAATTTTCGCCAAGATTAAAAGAAATTCCAAATAGGGCATCAGAAGACAAAATTTCAATGCAAGTCTACCCTCCAATGTATCATAAACAATTTCATCCAAATAAAGAATTTGAAAAATGGGCAACAGTTGAAGTTCATGATTTTAAAAATATTCCTGATGGAATGAAATCCTTTATTCTAAAGGAAGGCCTTTATGCAGTCTTTCAATACAAGGGTTTAAGTTCTGACAGCAAAGTGTTTGAATATGTTTTTTCTGAATGGATGCCAAAATCTATGTTTGAAATTGATGATAGACCTCATTTTGAAGTTTTGGGAAAGAAATATAGAAATAATGATAAGGACTCAGAAGAAGAAATTTGGATTCCAATTACTGAAAAATAAAAACGGTTACACTTTATAAAAGTATAACCGTTTTATTGTTTTAGTAGATAACTCTATTGAAATATCGAACATTAGTTTTACTCAAAAAGATTTTAAGGAAGTTGCTAAATCTATAAGAAAACTATAAATAAAAATTATCTAAGGACTTTTTATTAATAATTAGATTCACGTTTTATAAATTGTCCGCCGATATTTTCCCAATAGAGATTATTAACATATTGATGCTGTCCCCATGTAGCTAAACCATCAGGAACTATATCAAAATCTCCATCATTGTCTTTATCATAAAATCTTGGATAATAGAAATTAGGGAAATCTCCGTCAGTACCTTGATTTCTTGGAAAACTTTCTGTAAAAACATCAAATTTTGAGGAAGTGACATCTAAAAATTCTCTTGTATTTGTTTGTTCATATAATTGTAAAAGATAACCTCCATAATTAGGGGTAACACTTGAAACAATATCAAAATCACCATCATTGTCATAATCAAATATTCCAATTCCCAATACTGTAGTTCCAACTGAATTAGGACCTACATAGGGATTTGAAGTTGATGTTAAATCTGTAAACCCATTAATAAAATTAAAAGTCCCAGTCCCATCTCCCCAATAAATTCTTATTTTTTCTAAACCATAATCAAAATTAGTGTCAGCAAAATCATCTAAAGAATATCCACAAATAATATCAAGATTATTATCATTGTCAATATCATAAAATTCAACAGAAATTACAGGATAAGGTCCTTGATTATTTAATATATTCTCAAGACCTTCAAATGATTCAAAATTATTAGTTAAAGTAAAATTTCCAGAACCATCATTTAAGTAAAGGAAAGGACGCGTAGTAATATTTGGATCTGAAAATAACCAAACTAATAAATCAACATCTCCATCATTATCAACATCTCCACAAGTGGAATCATGAACACCCATAGGTTCTCCGACTTGTTGTTCAATAATAGTCCCATTTTCGTTAAAAGTAATAATTTTAACAGGGACGTTAGTGGAATACCCACCATTTCCATTTTCATGATTATTTTGAGTCGAAATCATAATCTCTAATTTCCCATCATTATTAAAGTCATTAGCTTGTATTGAACCACCTCCAAAATTAATATCAGTATCAAAGTATAATTTCTCTCTTGAATCACTTAAGATATTATCAATAAGAACGAACTTTCCTTTTTCTACACCCCAATTCGGGATAAAATTTGTTAAAAACCCAAAAAAATCAAGTTTCCCATCATTATTATAGTCAAAATATATTCCCTCCCTACCAAACATTCTGTAGTAGTATTCTAAATTATTCTCTGTGTAATATAAATCTATATTATCAGCAATAAAATCAGTGTGTGGATATACTCCAGGGAAATAATAATTATTAATTATTTGACCAACTGTATTATTAGGGTAATTATATGAAGGAGATTGTGAAATAAAAAAGTCCTGAACCAAACTAAAATTTGCAGTTATAGACTTAGAATCATCAAATGTAATTGTAATCGGATTATCTGTCCCAACATAATCACCAGTCCACTCAACAAACTCCCAACCATCTGCTGGTACTGCAGTTAATTCAATAACACTTTCAGCAGAATAAGTCCCTGCAGAAGGAGTTACAGCTCCGCTTCCGTTGGGAGTTGCTAAAACTTCTAAATTGTATCTGATTTCAGCTTCAACTTCAATTTCTTTAGAACAAGTAATTAATAAAAATGAACAAATGAGCAAAGCTGAGAGTTTAATTATGAACCCATTAAAAGATATTTTTATATTAACCATAAATTTGCGCTTAAACATAATTGCTTAAATTTTTCTTTTGGTATTGATTGGATGATTTGATCTTACCTTTTTACCAAGATATTCTTCTTACTTCTATTTGCTCCCTTTATAGAATCTCCTCTTAAGTTTCTTTAGGTCAAGCTACAAAAAGTTTTCAATAAGCTTATCAATAGCCTTTTGCTTGTCTTCTGATAGGCTAATTTTCAGATTGGTTTTGAGTGATTTAAAAGCCTCATGAAATGGCTTTCCATCAGGCTTGACAAAACAGGCTTTCAGTTTCTGATAGTCTGACCTATTATTATATTTGATGTTATTAGTCTTTTCAAATTTATCAATTAAATACAGTAGCTCAGTTGCAGTACTATCATGCCACCTGACAGGCTCAAAGCCCTCAACTATTGGCTGACCTGTGAAGATCGCTTTAAAGCTCTCAAAGGGGGTGTCTTGTGCTATTAGTTTATATTCAATAGTCATCAATTTAAAAAGCTCTGGAAGTTCATTATCTGGATCGTTTTCCCAATAATAGGAAGTCATTTTTTGGGGGGGTGGGGTGGAAGGTACTTCCATTACCTTTTTGTTTACCCATTCTAAACAGATGTCCATTAAAGTGTAATATCTGCTATTAATAGTTTTCAGGTGTTTAGCTATCAAAGAATTAGAGTCATTGTTTCTTTGATATTCAATAGTGGATTGCAGTAGAAACTTAGTGTTTTTCAAAAAATGGTTTTTATTTCCAGAATATCTATTGTAGTGAAACTTCAAATAATCTTCTAACTCAAAAGCTTGTATAAATGGTATTTGCCTGATAAAGCGTCTATTCAATTCATTATGAGTAATAGGAATGTTATCAGAGTTTTGAACTATATCTCCTTCATTGTTTCTATGGTATTTAGTAAAGTCTAATTGAAATTTACTCTCCTGAATTTCTCCTTTTAAAAAGAATGAATAGAAGACTTCGGTACTATCTGTTCGCATGTTAAGACTTAAGGAGTGGTTAAAAACTTTGGCATGATAGCTATTATTGAAAATTAGGCTAGAAGATGTTAGGCAGGTTGCTTGTTGCCTCATCTTTAAGGCTATCCACATAATTCAAATACTTAATGGTATGCTGTGTGGAGGTTTGCGCCATAGCATCAGCACATGTTTTTAGGTTAGCTCCATTCATTAATAGTAAAACCGCATAAGTATGTCTGCCACAATAAAATGAAATTGATTTATCTATTTCTGCCTTTTTAACCCAATGCTTTAAGTTCTTGCTGATGGCTGTATCTGAAATAGCTAAATCAAAAACATTCTCATCTGCCTTGCCTCTTTTGCCTAGGAGGGTTAAGGCACTTATAGAGAGTTTGATATTTATTGCAATACCTGATTTTTCTCTCCTAGTGATTAGTTTTTCATCATCAATATTTAACCATGTTATTTTCTTGATTTCTGCCATTCCCAAACCTGTAAAACATGCAAATAGAAAAGCCCTTTTCACCTCATTATTTCCACATTCTGTATTGGCTAATTTCTTTAATTCATGAATGGTAAGGACTTGTTTTTTCAATGTAGGTTTGTTGCCTCCTCGCTGAAATATGATGCCATCAGTCGGGTTTGTGTTAAACAGTCCATTTAGGGTTGCCTGCTTGATAACTTTTTTAAACCTTGCAAAATAGTTTTGAGGGGTTTCACCTGTCAGACCCGCCTTGTCTGATTTTAGGTATTCTTTGAAGTCTTCACAAACAGCATTTGTAATAGTTGATGCCTTAAGGGGTTGTTTATGGTTATGAAGGTTTCTGCTTTTTAGAAAGTCAGTGAATTTTTCAAAAGAGTATCTGACCATTCTTTTGTCCTTCTTATCATAATTTGAAAGGAAGCTTTGGTAGTACTCAATAAAGTCAACTTTCTTTTTATGGTCGGGCAGGTACTCTATCCCTTTGGCAACCAAATCAATTTCTCTGTGGCTTCTAATGAGATTAGCCATCTTTTCCTTTTCCTTTTTCTTTTCTGGGCTGTCGTGTTTAGAAATAGTCAATGGCAAAAACTCATATTTCCTATGCCCATTCTGATAGATGTCTAGGTATAGACTTATACCTCCACTCTTTAGTTTTCTTTTTCTTAGCTTAATACTCATGAGTAACAAATGAGTAACAAATATAAGTAAACTATAGGATAATGAAAGTCAAATAAAAGATTGTAACTATCTTAAAATCAATGTTATATTTGTTTATGATTGGATGACCATTGACCTTAACAGTACCCGCCTCTGGTACAGAAGCCTTCCCGTTTAATCGGGAGGGTTTTTTGTTTTTAAGCCCTTTCAACTAAAGAATTACAACAAAGAAGCCCCGACTTATCGGGGCT
>Ga0209119_1000293_pt1 | contig 50449 bp, 69 predicted proteins | sample COG_03_FD_184747 | JGI IMG/M metagenome (GOLD analysis project Ga0209119, IMG submission 184747) | Pelagic Microbial community sample from North Sea - COGITO 998_met_03 (SPAdes) (version 2) | ecosystem: Environmental > Aquatic > Marine > Neritic zone/Coastal water | place: Helgoland, sampling...
GCACCCTTATGGATGTGCCCATGAACATTAACCTCCGCACGAAACATTTCTTGTGGGTGGATAGGGCAATGGCTTAGCCACATACCCTTATACTTTACGAACCCATGGATCTCTTCGAACACATCTAAGTACTCCGAGAGCTTATAGGTATCGTGGTTTCCTCGGACCAATATCTTACGGCACTTGAGTTCCTTAAGCCGCGGTAGCATCTTGGGGTCCATGGCAACATCGCCAAGAATATAGAGCACGGTTCGCTTATTATCGATAACCGCTAATGATGCCAGTACGGTCTCATCATGCACTCTAATGTCCTTGAAGCCTCTTTTATCCGAGGCGAGCAGGTGTCCTAGGTGCAGGTCGGAAGTGAAATATACGCCCATGCTTTTTCTCCTGTTTAACCGAGCTTCGCTCGAAGATGAAACCTTATTACTTTATCGAACTCTCCCAAGCTCAACGCTATAGCGTTCATCGGATCCTCCAGACAGCTCTCCCGATAGATCCCGCAGGGTACCGCTCGCAGGATAACGTGGCGCTTTCCCGTAACGGGGTCATCGAAGCGCATCGTGCCGAGCACGTAGTAGTTTCTGCCCTCTGAAACGATCGCGTCGTGCGCCTTCACCTGAGTAGCTACAATATTGCTCTGTCCTAATGACATTCTTTTTCTCCTATTGCCTTCTATCATGTGTGTGATTTTCATGATTTAAAAACTGGTCTAAAACCAATATCCTCTATGGCTTTTTTTAGGTCTTTTGCGTTTGCGTTGTTACAATTCAATTCAGTGTATCCAAGGTCTACAACACCATTTGAGTGTATAAGGCCGTAAGAATCTAAAACTTTATCTACTTCAGCATTACTGAGTTGGTCTTTTTTCGATGTTATGTGTTTCATAATAAGCTCCTTTAAAGTAGCGCCTCTGGTCTCGCCCCAGAAAGATGGTTGTGTATCGGTCCCCTTCCTTCAAACTCTTGGTCCTCGATGCAGACTGTGGTTGTCTCACACTTGATGCATGTGTAGTACCATGCCGAACGGTCCTCTGAAGGGGTGACCATGAAATCCACAAACTCCTCTCGGGCAACATCCGCGGGTTGCGCGTCCTTAGTACCACAGTGAGGGCACTCAAGGACCATGAACTCCGCATCCCAATCACAGGACATAAAGTTGAACCATCCTGCATAGTGACTCGATACTGGGCGAAGCTCAAAACTTATCTTAAGGGTTTTCATGCTGGTAACCTCATTCATTCATTAATCTATTTGAGTAGTATACACGAAAACAGAACTAAGTAAAGTTTTATTTTACCTCTATGTTCCCGAAGCTACTTTCGGGAACATCCGTAAGCGTTTCTAGATACTCCTCACGCATTTCCTTCGCTAAACGAGTCGCCTCCTGTTCGTTCGCTCCGAAAGCGATCAGGGCCCTCTCCCAGTAAGCCTCCACGAGCGTTGGCAGGAAGAGCTCACCGAATCGCTTGAGAAGTGTGCGTAGCTGACTCTCTCTCAGAGCAGGGCGCTTGTTCCTTGGTTTATGCCTTCTCCTGATCTTCAATGTAACCCCGCAACCCAAGCGCTGGCGAACTGCTTACCGTTACGGAGAGCGTCCCTGTACGCGTCTACTAATACGTCGACGTCCGAGTATCGGTTTACTCTAAGCACAACACCATTGAAGCTGAACTCAACTATCGCGAAATCGAGTGCTCGTGCCTTGTGCTTAGCTTCCTCTATTGCGTCCACTACATCACAACCCAGATTAAACTCGATCCTCAGTGTCGCTTGGGATCTGATCGGCATTTCTTTCATGCTTCTAGCTCCTTGGGTAAGAGTGAATTTAAAGGTATCTCGGGTATTGGGTCCGCGTTCGGGCAAACCCTGTTATGAACCTGCGCCCACCAATTACGGATCTGGTACAGAGAGCTCACGGGTTCTGGATCCTCCTCTGGACTGAATGCGTTTCGGCTCGAGAACATTTCCTCGCCGTAGGTGTTGCCCCAGACCGAGGCTAAGCTAGCCCAATCCTCTAACTCCAGCTGCTCCTCGAAGCCTAGGTGCTTCGCCAGCAACTCTGCCCCATCCTCGTACTCGAACGGGGCGAAGGGCCCCGAGTCTCCAAAAACATTGTTAGCTGCCGCATACCATCCACCGTGGCACATCGGGGTTCCGCATATCTCATCCTCTGAGTCGGCTATAGATGTTTCATACATATCAAGGTGGTTCTCTAGCTGAGCGTGCGGAAGCACCTTATCGAAGTTCGCTATCACTCTCTTAAATTGATCGCTTGTTGGGTTTTTCATTCTCATTCCTCGGTTTTTGTGTTTTGGTTTTAGGTTCTAAGTTGTTGTTTTTAAAAGGTTTTTGTTGGGTCAGTCTCGAACTCGCTGTAAAAGCATTGTCCGTCGCTGACCCTATAAAGGTTCACGGAATAGAGCCCATCAGAACAGGTGGCTCCCTCATCATCCCATTTGACGTCGTTTCCTCCAGCGCGGGCGAAGTACAGGTATCGATTACAGTCGCAAGAATTATTTCCTTCTCTCCAGTTGAAGGTGTGGATCTCTGTGTCACCCTCAAAAATAAACAGCTCCGTCGAGTGTAGTCGGGTCTCGCCAGTATCGTTCCTTCTGATCTGGGCAGTACAAGCTACTCTGATCGCGTTTTGAATTGCGTTCTTCATTTCTTGTCCTTGGTAATTACCCTGCGTTAAAAGATGCGTGTATTATCTTGCTCTCGGTCCCGAAGTAGGCACCGATTAACTCAACCTCAAGATCCGTGTCCCTATTAACTGGGAACTCACGCTCGTGACCGCGTGGAGACATATAAAGGGCCTCCCGTACATTAATAGCGGAACAAACGAAACTCTCGTACTGATCATAATCGACCTCATCCACTCTTGTGACTAGGTAGATGTTTCGTTTAGTTTCTTCTCTAACCTCTTGTTTTTGCTCAAGTTTCTTCAGGCGATGCCTGATTTGTGAGAGCTCATCAGCGAGGATGTATGCTTCTGCTGCGTTCATGCTTCCACTCTCCCGCGGATCTCTTTCCTTGATCCGTGACCGATAACAGCGCACTTATAGTGCCTAGGCGCCGCGGGCTCGCTCCCATGACCATCATAAGCAACCCTCAGGCCCTCCTTATCATCTACGTAGAACTCGCCGTTCATCAGGGGACCATAACAAATAACTGGCTTCCCCGTTCTTAGTGCGTGCTTGATTTCTTGTTTGGTTTTCATTACGCCTCCCGTCCTAGGTGATCAAGGTTGAACCAATGACCGTTGTCGTTCAGTCTTTGGAAACCGCCAGCTTGATCGATCACAACACAGAACTGTTGGTTATCTTGGCAGAACCAGAATGTGTCTCGCTTCGAGTTCTCCGCATCTGGGCAGAGTCTACGAATCATGTTGCTCGCTAATTTCGCGACCGAGTGGTTCTTCTCATCGCTGTCCTGAATCTCTAACTCTATCCATACTCTGTTCATTCTGATTCTCCTTTTAACACGTTCTGTGCGTTGTTCCAGATTAGTTTAAAGCTATCAACCCACTGTTCTAGAGTTAGGTGGGAGTAACGAGCTACCATAACACCCGTATCGGTCCTAGATAAGATCTCCGAGGTGCGCTCGTCGTCACTGTAGAAATGTGCGCTCACGTTCGGCTCTAGAAATACCTTAGCATCAACACCCGTTACTTCCTTTATAGCAGTGTTGATTCTGTGGCTGGTCAATCTCTTCATTTGTTTCTCCGATAAACTTTAACTGAAGGTACAGTATACACGAAGCTTACTTTAAGTAAAGAACTGTTTTACTATTATTTCAGGGTTCTTGGTTCTTTTTGGTAAAAAAGTGGTTCTTGGTCCGAGTTTCTTATGACTGGCTGCGGGGTGCTTGGGACAAGTTTTTTGGAAATCGGAGCTCCTTTTTTGAGTTTTGGTCCGAGGTCCTTGATTCTTGGCTACTGGACATGTGTATGGTTTATTACAACGAGTTTATGTTTGTGAGGGGTTTTAGCTGACATTTGTCCATTAGAGTACAAGAGTACAAAACTTTCGTGTACTTTTGTACTCTTCTTGTACTCTCGAAAAACCCTTTAAAATCAAGGGGTTAGGGGAACGAGGACATAGAGTACACTTCTATTACTACTTTTAAACTTTAGAAATATATAATAAGGGTTATAGGGTTCTATAAACAGAATCTAGAATTTAAACTTTTTTGGGCTTTTTTCGAAAAGTTTTGTACTCTGGCGGTTTTGCGCTCGTAAGTCCTTGATTTTAAAGGGAAAAAGAGAGTACAAAACGAGTACAAAACTTCCTGTACTTTTGTACTTTGTGTACTTTGAGAGGTAATTCTTACGTAAGTCATTGATTTCAAAAGGTTTTTTTGAAAAACGAGTTTTGTACTCTGGGATCAGAGAAGGTTTTGGTTGCCGCGGGCAGAGTAATGTTGTAAACTACTCTCCTTCAAAACATAAAGGCACTAGTTATGGATTCAGAGACAGCAGAAGCTTGGAACAAAGAGAACTGTGTTGGGGATATCGATTCGGATGATATCGGTACTGGAGCCAGATACAACTCTGGTAAACCAGACTACTCGTTGATCATACTCAAGGATATGGGCGGGCCCCAGTTCAAGGATCCTGTGCTCCGCGAGTGTTGGAGGAACCTATCGGACTTTCAGCTCACTGGAGATATTGAGTTCATTAGAGTACTCGGAGACAAAATAATGCTCCAGCTCGCAGCAAAATCAAACCTAACAATATCTGAATACTCTGGGTACGACTCGGTAGCGCACGTTTGGGAGTTCGGTAAACGAAAATACAAAGCTTGGAACTGGGCGAAGGGGATGCCGTGGAGCGTTCCGTTTGGTTGTGCCGCGAGACACCTTCTGAAGATGAAGGATGATCCTTACAAGAATGATGAGGATAGTGGGCAACCTCACTGGGCGCACGTAATATGCAACCTGCAGATGCTCATGCTCTACGCTAGGGTTTATCAGGAAGGAAACGACCTGCCCTACAAAACTTGGCAGAAGAAAAAGGCCGCTAAAAAGATGAGTGCTGCTGAGAGGATGTATCCGAAAGAATCAAAAGAAGGAATCTAACTGGCATTGATAGCCGACCTCTTGGCGTATCCGAGGGGAAGTCAGATCGGTCAACCGCCCGACCGTTATCATGGGGCGGACGAATACCATATGAGCTGTTTGTGGTTTATATATAGCTCAAAACACGTAGCGTTTGTTACGCAAAGAGAGGAAGTTATGAACGGTCTAGATTATGTTTCTTTTATTACTGTAGGCCCATATGCAGCTGTTGTTTGGTTTGGCGCGGCTTGGTGTATCAGTTATTGGATACACTCGAACAACGACGACGATAACTGCCATTAGTTTTCGAAACTCGAATCACAAAAACCAAATTAGGAAAACCAAAAATGAAATCTGAAATTCAAAAAACCGAAAAAGATTTTCGAAATTCAAAAAAAGAAATTCGAAATTCGTTTTCGGAAATCGAAAAACCAAAAACCAAATCCCAACCTGACCTCGTGTCATTGAGGGTGGTTCGTAGAGCGAAGGCCGAAATGGATCAAGCGATCACGGATGCTGTGAACAAGTTCACTCGAATATCCGACGGTATGTGTGTGCACCATGTTGATATACATTATCGCAAAAGATCTGGTCAGTCTGAGGACAGCGCTGAAGTCATTACCAGAACCCAATCGCTGTAGATGACTAGTAAGGACCCCGTCAAGCGACTCTTGAACGATCTTCTGGAGGAGTGGTCGCATCAGGTACTGAGCTCTAACAGAGGCACTTTAAGAGAGCTGGGGCATAGATCTTGGCTAGGAGAGCTGGTTAAGAACAACAACGCCCAGAATAATGTTTACACTCCTCCGCCAGTACCTACGGACAGGCAACAGGAACTGGTAACAGCTCTCGAGGACAGAATAAGGACCTTGTCTGAGGAAAGAAGATCAGCCCTGTTTGTTGAGTATCTCTCGCCCAGAAAAACTAGGTCCAAGAGAAGAGAGGATTGGTTAGCGGCAACAAACAGGACCCACGGCGCTCATCGAAAGATGATATCACTGATCAAAGATGATCTAGCTAAGCACCTAATAGCAGTAATCGATCACGAATAGTTTATTTTCAAGAAAAGTTTTACCTTTGTGTTTTGTTGAAGAGCACGTTCGCCCTCTCCGTTAATTCAGAGAGGGCTTTTTTTGGCCCACAATAAAGTGCAACTTCGATCCGAACACAGAGTGCAACTTGTATCTGTGGCGCCGCGGCAACGAAAGTGCAACTTCGGTGGGGGCAAAGTGCAACTTGTATCTGTGGAAATACGGGCGGAAGTGAGTTCGTGAGGACTATTGATTTGGTGAATGGGGTCAGGCTTTGACATTCATTTGGTGAATAGTGGTCTGAGCACACCTAAACATAAAGAGCAACCCCAAGCGCATTTAGTTAGTGAATAGTAATTATAGTTTGAGTGAATGTTAAAAGCTTGTTTTTAGCCCGTTTCTGTGCTACTCGCGCAAGTTCCTATTTATACGCGCACCAAAAAATAATTTAGTAAATAAGTAAAATAATTATTTACTATTACGGATATTCGTGTATTATGTTTATATCTTAACTAACTAACTAACTAACTTAAAAGGTAAAACAAAATGAGAAAATTCCAAACAAGTAAGGAACGTAAAACAATAACTAAGCGCAAAGAAACATTAGAGCGCATAAAATCGTTTTATATTATAGCGGCTGCAGCTATAACGGGCGGTGGCGTGATAGCGGTTTTGGTCGCTGCCATTATTAAACTAATAATATTAATTTAAAGGTAAAACAAAATGAGAAATTATAAGGGCTATAAAATCCAAAAAAACGGTAGTTACTATTCTATATATTTAGGCGCTTGTTTAATTGAGCGGAATATCTACAGTTTAGAACTAGCTCAAAAATCAATTGACGTATACACGGGAGCATAAAATGAAAACCAAAACAATCAATCTATATACTTTTGAAGAGCTTAACAATTGCGAAATGGCTTTTTTGAATTTGCAAAAATATTTGTTGATGCATGGCGGAACACGCGCAGAACTGGCAAAAATTTTCAAAGATACCGCTAAAATTATGCTCGCGATTGGCGTCAATTCGGAGATATGCCAAAATGCTCGCGTAATATCACGCCTTAACGAAGAGCGAGCGAGATTAGAATTAACTACGCCAATTATAAGAAACAAAAATTTTAGCGCTCGCGAGATTGAAAAAGCGCGGCGCTTTGTTTCTGCTAACATTACATGCAAGTTATTCAGAGAGCATCTATTGCTAGATTTAAAAGCGCTCGCACTAGGTGGCTCTCTTATAGAGCTCGTTTATATAATGGAGAACCTAGTACAAGGTACAAGCGCTCAGCTAATAACCGATGCAGTTCTAAGCACCTTGAAAGGTGACTCCGTTTGGTTTGATTCTAATTCGGAATTAGTTGAACTAAATGGAATCGAACTAAGCAAATAATTAATCAATTAACTTAAAGGTAAAAAAATGTCAAAATTAGAAAATTATAACGGAATCGCAGCCCGCTCGAGCTTTCAAGCAACAGCTACCGCCCGAGCAATAGCAGAAAATAAGCGCGAATATATCACCTTAAATATTGGGCTAGAAAATAACTCACTCGCAGCGGCCTACGTTGTTTGTTATACAGGGGTACTTTTCGACTCGCAAGCGCATAGCCATAGAATAGAGAACGGCACGTATAATGGCGAGCTTGAGCGTACACTAATTATCAAGCTTTACGTTAAAAGCGACATGATAACAATTCAAACGAAGCTTCGCTTGTTAGCGCTCGCACTAGATCAAGAGTGTATAGCGCTGCAGTATAGCGACGGAATAAGCGCTCTCGTTTATTCGCCTATTTATGACGGCGAAAAACAAGCTTTTAACAACGACTATTTTTTGACAATTGGAGCCGCAAAATGAAAAAACTATCAATAGTAGACTTAAGCGACCGTCAAATCAGAAACCGTCTTAATTCATGGCTAGCCTATGCGACCGATGACCAGCGGATCCGCGGCGCGGAATGGTATAAAGAAGCTCAATATTTCTGTGCAAATTTAGCGCGTGATTATAGCGTGCCTCCTTATATCGCAGCTTGTATTGTTTCTATTCTATCGCCGTCGGTAACATGGGAACGAAACAAAATTGACGCAAAAAACTTGTTGCACGCGTATAGATACGGGCCTGATGTTAACGCCGTTGTTGTTTCTACCTACGGCGCTAATAAATCGAAAGCTATCAAACTATTAACGGCGGGAAATATATTGGCGCCCGTATCATACAAAACATATGCCTTCGCGCAGAATATAGCGCACCTAGCACGGGATCACGTAACAATTGACCGATGGCATATGCGAGCTTGCACGGTATCAGCAAGCGCCCGACGCCGTGACGTAGTAGAAGCGCCCACTGCCAAACAATACAAGCGTATCGAAAGTATAACGGCGGATATAGCGCGTTTTCATAATGTACCCGCGTATATTATTCAAGCTACTATTTGGCTAACAATTCGCGAAAAGTGGGCCAAACAATGAAGCGCCAAAACAAGCGCCCGCCAAACTTAGAGAAGGGCGGGAACGTGGGCATAATTGAGGGCATACTTTTAATATTTATTTGGGTATTACTCGCATTGCTTGGCATGCGCCCGCGTGAATAAATAACCAAGCGCTAAAATGTTTTAACCTATACCGCCCAATTTGGGCGGTTTTTTTTGCCTAAAATTTACGGGCCCGTAATTGGACCAAAACGGGCCGCGAACTGGCAAAAAAGAAATAATGGACATGTGTCAAGTAGAGGGACCCTGAAATTTTTTTTTCGATCGTGGGCGCAGATTGAGCTCGATCTCTCAATATTTTTGGCGCTCTCATGGTACCACCTCAAAAGCCCTTATGAATCAAGGATTTACAGCCCACCTAGAAATCAGCAGGCACGCCAGTTCCCGAGAACCCGCGGTCCGCCATGGACCTAGAAATAAATTGTACAAAAACATAAACCTTTTATAATCAATCACTTGCATCGAGTAACAAACCGTGCTCTAATATGGTTCTATGAAGGAATACCCACATATATACGGGTATTCCTACCAAAGACCGCTCATAATGGGCTCTTTCATATGACTCCTCCTTGTACAGGCACCCTCGTTGTTCGCGCAGCGGGGGTTTTCTGTTTCTGGGGGAAGAACAAATAAAGCGGGGTACCGCGCACAAGTTAGGTGGTAACAGACACTGCCAAGAATAGAAAGGTCTAACCCGAGGGAACGGATTGCCAAGGCTCTGCGCCTTTAATGGAATAACCCGAGGTAATGGATTGCCAAGGCTATGGGCCTTATGCTTGATGACTTGTCTCGTTACCACCTTACACCACAAGGGCACTGATTATGCAATACAGCTTGGATAAACTAGTTACAGGACAACCCTACCAAAAAAGGGTGGTCTTGACAGGACTCCTAGTTAAAGGGGAGCAGTTTAAGATAAGCGATAACGCAGTAGTCACTGCTCGCATTAGAGCTACCGTTGGCACGCTAGCTTACACCGACTGGCGCACATTAACTAAGAACGCTAATCGGGAGGATGACTGGGATATATCGGTCATCGATCTAAACCTACCTGCCGTGGACACCACGGAGGTCCCCGCAGAACCCAGTGTTTTAATTGATGTGAGAGTAGTTGGTCCGTACGTCGAAGCAGACGGAACAGACAGCGCTGATACTTTTGATAAGACATGGACTTACATTGTTAGCGTAAGTCAGGGAGCAGCGTAACATCCAACACACGGTCATGTATGGAAACTTTTTCGGTCAACAGGTTAGCCCAGCTAACTGGAGTAGATAGACGAACATTAATCAAGTATCTTGTAGGATACGCTCCAGACAAAAAGTCTGCGAAGCGGGAAGAGTACTCGTTTAAGACAGTCGCTATAGCACTATCCGTTATGCCCTCTTGGAAGGTCAAGGGAGCAGACGCTGGGGGAATAGAGAATGATCCAGATAAGATGGATCCTAAGGACCGTAAGGATTGGTACGACGCAGAGAACAAGCGCCTCGCGTACGAGAAGCATTGCGGGGAATTGATACCCGCGGAAGAAGTACGGGACGTAGTAGCGGAAGCATTTAAGATGTTAGTGTTCGCACTAGATACGCTTCCAGACAGAGTAGAGCATGAGGTTGGGTTACAGCCTGATCAGTTAAAGGTGTTCCTTGCATCGGTAGATGACGCAAGACAATCTTTGGCACATAACCTTCAGCACTTCCTTGATCCCGATGGGGAGGAAGTGTCGGAGGAAGTTCAGGGTGATTAATAGCTTCGCCACAGCTAGGGCAACCCTAGCCAGAACGGTCGACGTAATACGTCCTCCGAAGAGATTAACAGTTACAGAGTGTGCTGAAGAGTACGTTTATCTTAAGGATGAGGCGTACACAGGTTATTACAATTCTAGACTAGCTCCCTTGATGAGGGAACCAGCGGACGCCTTGACCTCTAGGTTTTACGATAGCGTGATTCTAGCGGCGGGTGTACAGAACGGTAAGACTCAATCGGTGATCCTTAATGGAGCCGCACACAAGATCATAGCGGATCCAATGGATGCGATGATCATTGAAAAAGATATGGCTTCCGCAGGGGATTTCTCTGTAAGGCGCCTTGATCGGATGATTGCAAACTCCGACAAATTAAAGAGCCTGTTACTTGCTGGTAGATCAGCAGATACAACATGGCGGAAGAAGTTTAAGACGGGGCAGCTACTTAACGTTGGTTGGCCCAGTAAGAATCAGCTAGCGGGCAAGCCTATTGGCTTTATGCTAGGAACCGATTACGATCGGTGGCCTGATGATATCGGCGGAGAAGGATCTGGTTTCGATCAGATGCAGAAACGTACGACCACGTACATGAGTAAAGCCATGTGCGCAGTAGAGAGCACGCCTTCTAAGGAGGTTGATGATCCTACATGGAAGCCCTCCGAGGATAGACCTCACGAGGCACCACCAACCAAGGGTATCCTTGGTTTGTACAATACGGGAGACCGTAGAATGGTTTACGCTAAGTGCCCTCATTGCGAGGAGTACTTTAGACCGAGCCCTGATCCAGATGAGTCGATGTACTTACCCCCTCATGAATCAGTAGAGGAGCGTGCGGCAGGAATAGCTTTGATATGCGCGTTGTGCGGAGAACACATAACCCGTGACCAAGAGAAGGCTTTTCGTTTAACAGGAACTTGGTTAAAGGAAGGGCAGACGATTGATTCGGAGGGTGTTAAGCACGGAGAAGGAAGAGTCTCTAAGAGAGCAAGCTTCTGGTGCGCTGGATGGTTCGCAAGTTTTAATAGCTGGTTTGACATAGGGTTAACCTACGCCAGAGCAGAGGATCAGTACGAAAGAACGGGCGACGAAGACTCGCTTAAGAACGTTTACAACCAAGAGTTCGTTCACCCTTATGTACCGAAATCTAGAAGATCACAATCTACGGATTTCGCGCTGCTTAAGGAACGTGCCTTGGATATAGAGAGGTTCACTGTTCCAGACGGAGTTAGGACCCTGATCACAGCTGTCGATGTACAGGGTGGTAAGGGATCTAGATTCGAGTTTGGTATGTTCGGGATGGGAACAGAAAACAGGGCGTGGTACCTTGATAGGTACACCCTGACCGAGACCGATCGAGAAGGCAAGACGGACAGAATACAGCCCGCGGTTTACGAAGAGGATTGGTCCCTGCTAGACGCAAAGATCAACGCTACTTATAAACTTAAGGACGGCAAGGAGTTGATGAATCACTTCCTAGTTGTGGATTGTGGCGGCGAAGCGGGTGTTTATGATAACGCTCTTAGCTGGTACAGAAAGCTCCCTATGTCCTTGAAAAGAAAGTGTTTTCTGGTCAGAGGTATGGGCGGGGACAGCGTTAAGAAGAATATTAAAGAGAATCAGGACAAGGTAATTCTAAGCTGGCCTGATTCCCGAAAGCAAACTGGACAGAGGAACGTTTCCAGTAAGGGCGATGTGCCAGTTCTGATGATCAATACGGATCGTTTTAAGGACGACATTGCTGGTCAGTTGGACAGAGATTTCGATGGTTGGGGGTTCGTACAGTTCCCCAAGTATTTCAAAGACAGACACTACGAAGAGCTGCTTAACGCGGAGATTCGAGAAGCGAAGGGTTGGGTACAGATAAGAGGCAAGGCAAACGAGTCACTGGATTTATTCGTTTATGCACTAGCCGCTTGGCACCAACTCGGCGGACATAGTATTTCGTGGAACAGACCTCCCTTATGGGCGGCGGACATGGAAAAAAACAGTAACGTAGTCTCCGCTGGAGTTAGGCGAAGTGTGAAGGCGCGACCTTATAGGAGGGTACATAATGCAGGTAGATAATTATACTGAGTCGGATTTAAGGTATCTCCAAGAGGCAATAGCTGCTGGTGAACTTAAGTCAAAGCATCAGGATCGGTATGTAGAGTATAGAGATCTGGATGAAATGCTTCGTATTGAGCAGAGAATTATTGCTTCTCTACAGAGTAAGGATTCTCCATCTAAGAGTCGCGTGCAGTCCTTTAGACTTAACATCAGCTCGGGGTTATAAGGATGGGTGTTATAGCGGATTATATTCTCGGACGCTCTGCAGAAGCAGCTGTTGAGGAGACCCCCAAGCAGAACTCTCGTAGCACGCATAACGTATCAGCTAGTAGAGGAACACGCTCTGCAGTAATGGCAGGCAAGCCAGCGGGCCCGAACTCGGCGGTTAGCCCTGAGCTTCGACTATCTCAGGATAGAGCTAGAGACGCGGTTCGAAATGGTCCTTATATTAGCAACGGATTACGGTCCCTAGTTAAGCACGAGATCGGCACAGGTATAACTTGTACGTTTGAGAATGAGGACGAGAACCTTCGGGACGAGCTTAACAGCTTGTGGAAGGAAAGCATACCTACTATGTTCGCGGAACATGTGGGGCACTTGTACGCTGCACAGAGACTAATAAGTCGGGGCAGAAATGAGGTAGGGGAGATCTTTATAAGACGTCGCAGAAGACCCGCTTATAAAGGAATGGCTGTTCCTATGCAGTGCCAGTTACTTGAGTCAGACATGTTGGACCCAACGTTCAACAGAACTCTTAATAACGGCAACCAGATTATATCTAGTATAGAAATGAATACTAGCGGCGAGAGGATAGCTTACCACTTCTTTAAGAAGCATCCCTCGGACAGAACATTTGGTACCTTCACTAGTGAGGGTACCCAGAGAGTAAGGATATTAGCGAAGGATGTTATCCATCACTACATACCCTTGCGAGCAGGTCAGCTTAGAGCGTTACCCGTGTTTTCTTCGGGTATATTCAAGAACTCTAACCTCGAAGCGTATGATGATTATGAGTTGGAGCGCAAGAAAAACAAAGCATCCTTCACGGGTACCATTGAGCGCGAAGCGAGATACGACCCAGCGACTGGAGTACAGATAGATCCTTTAACAGGAATACCATTTGATATGGGGGATGAGCCCTTACCATCGGTGTCTTTTCAGGCGGGATCAATAACCCAGTTAGGTGATGGTGAGAACCTGAACCTATTTGATGGTGAGTCGGGAGGAGAGTTCTACGCGGACTATATGAGACAGCAGCTTATGGCTATCTCTGCATCTTTCGGTGTCCCTTATGAGCTCGTTACGGGTGATTGGAAGAGCGTTAATGATCGTATTTTAAGAGCGATACTTAATGACTTCCAGAGAGAGATTGAGGCAGTCCAAGAGATTTATTTAATACAACAGGTTCTTGAGAAGATCGCTGAATGGTGGTTGGATGAGGCGGTGTTTAGTGGAGCTATCAGTCTTCCAGATTACGCGAACAAGAAAAAAGAATATCTAGCCACAGACTGGCGCCCGCAGGGTTGGGCTTATGTACATCCTTTACAGGATGCTCAGGCAGCTGTAGCAAGAATAGGGGCGGACCTAAGTACTCACGAGAAAGAAGCTCGAAAGCTTAATTGCGATTCTTCGAAAGTACTCGAGGCTAACATAGCTCACGCCACTCGTAAAAAACAATTGATGAGCGAGAACGATCTCCTTGTAGAGGAGAAAGAACCCGCCGAAGAGGACGAGGAGAAATAAATGAAGAACCTTAATTTAGCGGGGCGGATCTTTAACACCCCTTTGTTGGTTGAGCAGGGATACCTAGCAACGTTCGTCGCAGCTTTTGCGGCGAAACAACCAGATTATAATCTAGAAACAATCGCTCTATCTGATGGAACCGAATTGACTCCTATGGAAGCAATGCACGGTGCTCCGAAAAGATCAAGAGCGGAGAGTTACACGGTACACGAAGGTGTGGGTGTTATCCCTATCAGCGGGACTCTGGTTAATAAGGGCAGTCAGATACCCAGTATCTCGGGTATGCAAGGATACAATGGGATACTCGGATTATTCTCGAGCGCACTGAACGATCCAAGAGTAGAGTCGATTGTATTAGATATCGATTCAAGCGGAGGAGAGGTTGCTGGTTTATTTGAGCTCTGCGATCTTATCGCGGTCTCTAGAGACGAGAAGCCTATCGCCGCTTATGTGGGAGAGACAGCTTGCTCAGCAGCGTACGCTATAGCGTGCTCCGCGGAGACGATCTATATGCCCCGAACGGGGGTAGTAGGTTCTATTGGTGTGGTAGTAGCTCACCAAGATATGTCCGAGAAATTGGCTAATGAGGGAGTTAAGGTAACTCTCCTTCATGCAGGAAAGCACAAGGTTGATGCTAATCCGTTCGAAGCATTGTCCGACGAGGTGAGAGCCTCGATACAGACTAGGATTGACGAAACGAGATCAATGTTCGTTGAGCTGGTTGCAACAAACCGTGGACTACCTACGCAGACTGTGATGGACACAGAGGCGCAGGTGTACACTGGAGCGAGAGCAGTTGAGCTTGGCTTGGCTGACGAAATTATGTCATTTAACGAGGTTATTACAACTATGACTAAGAAAACTAATCAGGGCGACCAAGCCGCTAATACCGCTATTACTGGCGCGAACGCAGCTGAAGACGCTCCCATACAAACAAGCAAGGCGTTCGATGCAATGGCTATCGTGAACCTATGTGAAGAAAAATCAGCGAGTCACCTCGCGGGCTACTTCATTAAGCAGGGCGCTAGTGAGGATACCGTAAAGGCTTCCTTAGACACGTTAGGTAAGTTGAGCGATAAGCTTACTGCCGCTGGGATGGATGCTGCACAAGTAGCCGCTATCTCTGCGCATTTTGCTGATCCAGCGGAACTAGCGGGCGCTATCATCAATTCCTTGAAAGAGGAAGCTGATATCAGTACAGCTATTTCAGAGGAAGCGGAAGCGGACAAAAAGAATGCTGACACTGGAATGACTGCCGCACAAGAGACAGCTCTTTTGTACAGCTTCCAAAACAAAACTAACAAGTAATCGGACGGAGAAAATAAATGACTGTTCTAACAGAAAGTAATCATGAGGGTGAGTTTGTTGTATCACTTGCGAACGGAAAGCGTTCCTTTACGGAAGGCGCTCCAGAGGCGGCATTCGACGCACCAGCTGCGAAAGTAGTTAGCGGCACTGTCGTACAATTAACAGCGGGCGAGTGGAAGGCTGTTGTGGATTTAGATACGGACCCAGTTGGCGTGCTCTACACAACTATCCCACAGGGCGAGACTTTGGTCCAAGTTGCTGTGATCGATAAGGATGCTGAGGTAGCCCTCGGCAGACTAACATTCCCATCAGGATTTGATGCGGGCAAGATAACAGCTGCTACCGTGCGCCTTGAAGCGCAGGGCATCAAAGTAGTTTAACAAGGAGAAAATCTAATGGCACAACCAGACATTTTTAATAATGATGCTTTTAGCATGCGTTCACTTACGCTTGCTATCAAGAAGCAAACGTATGTTCCGACTCGATTGTCGGAGCTCAATTTATTTGAGGCCCGTGGTATTGATACCACTACTGTCTCTATCGACATTGCGCAGGATGCGGTTCGTTTAGTACCCTCGCAAGCTCGCGGTTCAACGCCTACTACTGTTGTAGGCACTAAGTACGAGTCTCGTCCTTTCAGCACGATCCACTTACCACAGCGTTCGAATATTCTTGCAGCACAGCTTCAAGATATCCGTTTGTTCGGTGAGGAAGGCGGTCCATCAAACGCAGCTCTTCAGGCTAAGATCGATGAGCTGTTGATGGATCACGTAAGTAACATCAACCTAACAATGGAGAACCTTCGTTTAGGCGCCATTAAGGGTACGTTGCTCGACGCGGACGGCTCTTCTGTTATCTTGGATATCCATAATGCTATGGGTACTACCGAGACTCAGTTTGACTGGGATCTTGATACGGACGCCACAGACATTCGTAACCAATGTATGGCTTTCAAGCGCTTGGTTGAGTCTAAGCTAGGTAAGGTCGGTTACAGAGGTCTTCGGGTTCTTTGTGGCGCTGATTTCTTCGATGCGTTCACCTCTCACCCATTGGTCGTAGCTTCTTGGAATCGTTTTAACGAGTCCTCTATGCAGCGCGATGATCTTCGTAACGGCTTTACTTATGCGGGCATTACGTTCGAAGAGTATCGTGGTGGTGAAGGCGTTACTATCGAGGCGGACGAAGCTTGGGGTTTCCCAGAGGGCGTTCAGGGTATGTTCATTGAGCGCTATGCGCCAGCGGACTACATGGAAGCTGCGAACACTATGGGTATTGATTTTTACTCTAAGTCTGAGCCGATGCCTTTCGACAAGGGTATCACTATCGAGACGCAGAGCAACCCGTTGGTTCTAAATACTCGTCCTAACGCGGTTGTCCGTGGTGGTCAGAACGCTGCTGTAGTTGCGGCTTGGTAGTAAATAATGGCACGCCGTGAGAGAAGGGTAGCTAGAAGTGTCTTTAGGCAACATAGCACTCAGGGCGTGTACATTGATCGTGATGGGGAGGAGACACCTGTTCGTATAACTACGCAGGTGTCGATTACTCTTGATGGAGAGTACCAAGAAATGATTTATCAATCTGATATGGTACAGGTACTGACAGAGGAGCTTCCCCAACATGATACCTCTAGATCCAGAATCACTTGTTTAGAAACAGGCAAGGATTACACACTGGGAAGAGAGGTGATGGACGATGGGTATATTCGAACCATCGAGGTAGAGCCAACGTAATGTTTCAGTTCAGGGCAGACGACACAAAGAAATTGGTGCAGTTGTATGGCGCTAAGAATGTGAGCGACGTTAGTCGACGCGCCTTGAGAGACACTGGCAATAAGACTAGGACAGCTGTAAGTAAAGAGGTCCGTAAAGTATATAATGTTTCGGCAGCTAAGGTTAGGGAGAAATCCTTCTTGGCTAGAAGCTACGGGACAAAAGAACAAGTAGATCTTGTTTATAAAGATAACCGACCGAACCTAGGTAGGTTCGGGACCGCCGCCAAGTCAAGCCCTCGGGTTAAGATTAAGAAGACGGGTGGCACGAAGGTTGTTAAGGGTGGTTTTAGACTACTCGGAAGAGGAACGGATGAGCTAATTTGGAAGCGCTTGAGCGCAGCCGAAGCAGCCTCTCCGAAGTACGCTGGAAGGAAGGTTAAGATCAAGGTTCTCAGAACGATAGCGGTACCAGAAATGGTTCGTTCTTTATCGGGAGGAGGGGTCCTTCAGAAGGATATACAGGCACACTACGATAGTCGTTTTGATTATCATTTTAGAAGACGGTTGGGGTTAACCTAGTGTTAGATAACTATAGCTTTGCAGAAGAGATTCGGGCGGACATGGAGGAGTACTTCAAGGTCTTCGATCTAGCTACTTTTCAGGAGCCCGCGGAGTCGGTCATGAGAGACCTGCCAGCCTGTTATATGCAGCCCGTTTCTTCCGTACCGAGAGGTATGACGGTGTATGACGGTACTGAGGAGCAAGCGAGCGAGGACAATGTAGCGTTTATAATTTTCTGCAAGGTGGGGGATTTGTTCCACGCACGAAAACACCTAAACAAGGTTGTTCGGGCTAGTGGGATTCGTCCCAACCCAGAGCAGACGGATATCCCTAACCACGCGATGGTTTACGTATCGGGGGATATCGTCACAGTAAGGGGATCAACCTATCACTGGGTTGAGGTCTATAAAACTTATTCACTAGGAGGCTGTTAATGCCAAAAATTTATAGAAACAAAAAGGGGGTACTTGTTAAAGAGAGCACCCTAGGTTGCGAAGAGTGCGGTTTTGATATCGTTGCAGCCACCAAGATCGAGGAACCAGTTGTGGAAGCAAAGGTCTCCGAGAATAAATCAGAGTTGTCTGAAGACGCCTCTCAAAAAACCAAGTCAGCCACTACTAAAAGAGGTAAGTAATGACAACCAATATAAATGATAAGTCGAAGGCACTGTACTTCGAAAACCAAGCAGCTGTTGACGTCAAAGAGACCTTTGATGCGACGGACATTATCCGTACCTCTAATCTCGAAGCGACCATCTATGATGGTGAGACAGTTACTATCGATTATGACGGCGGCTCTGGTCGTAACGCACTAACCAAGCACACTACCCAATACAATAAGTTCAGTTTTGAAATGGATCTTATTGGTGGCGGCGATGCTGGCGCGGGTGAGATTAATGATCCACCTGCAGCTGACGTTATCCGAGCTTGTGGCTACGATATGGCTCTCGCTACGGGCGAAGCGGTGTTCACACCTTCGGATCGATCTAACATCGATATGGCTAGCCTCGGCATGGTTCGACGAGTAGCTACTAACGGTGTGGGAGATTACAAGGTTTACCGCTACGACACATACAATGCTCGCGGACAACTGGGTATTAGTCTGAGTGATGATCGCCCTAAGTTCGTTGTTACGGACATGACGGGTGTTTATGAGCGACCTGTAGAGGTTGCCTCTACTCCTTTAGGAACCACTGTTCCAGCTATCACAGCTAGCCCAGTAACGTTCACTAACGGATCATTTAATACTCTGACCTTTAATAGTGAGACGCTCTGCGTACACTCTTTCAACATACCTAATCTTGGTTGGTCGGTTGTTCCGATCGATAAGCCTAACTGCGCCGATATTAGTCTGCAAGAAGAGAAGATCTTAATCGATATTACCTTCAAGCAACTTGATTTTGATGGTGTAGCTAATCCTTTTGAGTGGGCAGAGGATCACATCCAACAGAACTTCTATGATCTTGTATTGAGCATGGATAATCGTGTTGGGCATATCTTCAAGTTGAACGCAACTGGCAAATTGATGGGTCTCTCTGAGGTCGCTCTAGAGGATGGTAATGTTGGTCTTCAGGGTCAGATTGAAGTTCAAGATGACACGATTGATTTTGGTTTCTACGCCGCGTAAGTAGTGTAGAGTGGGGGGAGTGTTGTTGACCGTGACACTCCTCCCACATCCTTATTTCACGGTCAAACGGTAAACGGTGTTGTTATGTCAAAATTTAAATTACGTGGATTTGAGGAGCATGTAAATGTTCCTGTCACGGTTGAGCTCGCGGAAGATAAGACCGTGGAGTTCACTGTAACCTTTAAACGTGTGGATCGGAAACGCTTGGAAGAAGTTGTTCGAGATACACAGGAGCTATCGGTTCGGGCAAGAGATCTGGAGCAGAAGAAAATACTGGCTTCCGATCAGAAGGCTAGAATGGAGATCAATAAAGATATTGAGAAGCTCGGTGTGGAGGGACAGAAGTTCATTATGGATGGTGTCGTTGGTTGGAAAGAGTATTACGATGCTGATGATAAAGAGGTTCCTTTTAGTAGAGCTATTTTAAAACAGTTCATGGATCACCCAGCATATTACCGCGCATTTGATGCGGCTTTCTGGAGTGCTACTGGTGAACGCTTAAAAAACTAGCAGGGGCGGCACGCTTCCTCTGCGGAGCCGCTGTTAACCGAGCCCGAGAGAAGGAACTGGACGACGAACTCGAGGAAGCGGTATTTATGGGTGCGGATGAGGAAACTTATCGTGCTCAGCAAACGGATCGAAAGGCCCTCACGGATTTCGAACTATATGAGGAAAACCTTGAATCCTTTATGGCGTTCAAGCAGGTAATGACACAAATGCGCTATGTATCTGGGACCAAGAGGACGGTTCCTACGGGACTAGATTATAGCGCGGTGTTAGCTTACCTAAAAGCTTTTTACCCTGTTAAAAAACTTCGTAAAGAAATTATGGAGGACATACAGGTAATCGAAAACGAATATATAAGAGCAAGCCATGAGTAGAACAGTATACGAGCACCTCCTTCGATTAACGGGGGAAAACGCAAGTATGGTGCGAGCGGCAGATGGATCTACCGCAGCAATCAAAAGGCTTGACGAATCATCTAGAAAGGGGCAAAAGTCCTTAGATAGATATAATCGTTCGATGCAGGTGGGTACGAATGCCTCCAGCGCTTTTGCTAAAGCGTTTGGGGGTATCTCCATTGGTCTCTTAGCAAGAGAGGCTATACGTGCCGCCGATTCAATGACCCTATTAGAGGGTCGTTTAAGACTAGTCTCCAGCGGTAACGCTGATCTGGTCGCAACTCAGAGAGAGCTACTCGCTGTCTCCCAAGATTCTCGCGCCTCGATCGAGGCCACTACCTCCTTTTACGTTCGCTTAAAGCAACGATTAGGGGACGTCACGACGGGCTCATTGCAGCTCTCGGAAATCACAGAGCTTGTGTCCAAGTCTCTAAAAATTGGTGGTGCCTCCGCCAAAGAAACCTCTTCTTCCCTTCTCCAGTTAAGCCAAGCGCTTTCATCTGGTTTGCTTCGCGGCGACGAATTCCGTTCTCTATCTGAGAACGCGGTTGGTCTTATGGACGCGATCGCTAAGGGTGCCAACAAGACACAGGCAGAGCTCCGTGCTATGTCTATCGAGGGTAAGCTAACCACCGAGCTGATAATGTCAGCTCTCGCCAAATCCGCTCCAGAGATCCGCAGACAGTTCGAGCAGATCCCTGTTACGGTTGGCGATGCTTTACAACGCGCACAGAACGTTGTTATCACAGGCATCCAAAGCATCAATAAGGAGTACGGGGCTACCGATAAGGTTGTGTCTATTATAGGTGCTCTGACGGAAAACGCGGATCTTTTGGGGCAGGCTTTTATCGGGCTGGTTTCAATAAAGGTCGCTAAGACTATGGATAGTTGGGGGAAAAGTATCGCCTCCAATATTGCGGCTACCAGAGCACAGAAAGCAGCAACACTAGAGAACCAGAAAGCGATGGTGGCGGAGCAAGCCACGATGGTTCGAAGAACCGCTGCTGTAAGGGCGAGCCTAGTTGCCGAAGGCGAATCACTGGCGGTAAAGATACGTCAGATCGAGGTTAACCTAACAAGGGCTAAGACAGAAGCTGCGGTAGCTACCCAAACAGCTCGACTAACCGTTTTAGAGAAGCAGGCGACCGCTAACAGAGCCTCTCTAACAGCCGCTACGGGAGCGCTCACTGCGGCACAAGCAGCGCAGGCGGCAACTAACCGAACACTAGCAGCAACCACTGGTTTCGTTAGCGCTGCGATGACACGCCTTAAGGGGGTAATGGCGTTCCTAGGTGGACCACTAGGACTTGTTATGCTCGCGGTACAGGCGGCGTACATGTTTGATGTTTTTGGTGATGGGGTAGACAACATAGACCTCACCACAGAGTCGTTAAATAAACTCGCCGCCGCTGAGAAAGCGCTGACCGAGCAAAGCTACCAGACACTGCTCCAAGAGCAGGAACTGATTCAGAACAGAATCAAGCGCATCGAGCTAGACGATCTCCAATCGGAGGCTTCTTTACAGGAGCTGAAGTTGCTGACCGAGAAGGAGAAGCTTGTCGCAGCAGCGATCCTTCAAACGGAGGCGGGAGCGGAGGCGGCGGTCCAAGAAGCGATAGCAACGGCACAACTTGCGGAGAAAAAACTTGCCGAAACAGAAGCCCGCTTCGAGAACAACCACGCTATTTACGGGGAGCTAAAAGCCAGTAAGGACCTAAAGATTGCTTCGGATGCTGTTTTAGCAGCCTATGAAAATCTCTCAGCTGTGCAGGAACGGAAGCGTAAAGCGAGTGAGGGGGACACTGCGTCAACAGAGGAACTAGTGTCCCTCTACATCGCGGAAGCGGGTGAGATAGCGAAGCTCCGTACTCAACGAGAAGGGTTACTCGCGCTCCAGAAAGATTCTGTCGCGATGGATAAGATCGGGGCGGACGGCAAGAAGGCACTCGCCAACGATATAGAGGAGCTCAACAAGAAAATAGATCAGAGCTCTAAGAAGAAAAAGGTAGAGCTCTCTGTAACAGAGGAGCTGGAGAAAAAGGAAGCCGATCTTCGAAAAGAGATTGCTTTACTCGACGCAGCTCACAAAGCTTCTGGTAAGGAAGTAAGTGTTTATAGTGTTAAGTTAAAGGCGCTGCGCACAGAACTCGCTAAGCACACTGGAGCCACTGAGGATGTAGAGAAGGCTGTAGAGGAGCTAAGCGGTAAGTATAAGTCGGGAGAGATCGACGTCGCTCAGTATGAGAAAGCACTCAAGGCTCTACGCTTAACACAGGCTCAGGTTGAGGGAGCAATGCGCTCCAGCGGAGCGGCTACGGAGCTCGCGGGGAAGGCTCTGAAAGAGCTTAACATAGACCAGCAGAACCAGCTAAAAATACAAAGAATATCCGCTAGTGAGGGAGCTGTTGCAGCGGAGGTTTACAAGACTCTTAAGGACGTTGCTGATAAGTACGGCATTAGTATCGCGGAACTAGAGACGAAGTACCCTGCACTAGTAGCTCAGCAAGCGGAGTTCATTGCCCAGAGAGAGGGTATCGAAAAACTCAACTCTGCTATCGAAGGTTTCAGCAAGGGACTGATAGACACGATCGTTGATGGTGAGAGCGTAGAGGATTTCTTTAAGGACCTCTGGAAGAGGATGGTTAAGGATTTCTTAGCCTCTGGTTTAATTCAATTACTTCGCTCGTTCTTCAACGGAGGCACCCTAGACTTTAGTGGTTTCAGTATAGGAAACTACTTTAACAATAGCGGTTTCGGGGGGAACAACGCTGGCGGTAACACAGGAGGCTTCAACCTAGGCGGAAATAGCGGTACAGGAAACAACTCACTCGGAGGATTAGCGAAGGACTTTGGTTCTTATATTGGTCTGAGTGAGCAACAAACGGGCGCGGTATTAGGAGGAGCGGCAGCAGCCTTTGGTCTCTATGCGGGGTACCAGCAGATAACGGGAGGCAATAAGGTTTCTGGTGCGGTCCAGATGGGCGGCGCAGGGCTTGGCGCGTATAACGCTTACCAGAAATTCACAGGCGGTCAAGAATATACGGGTATGGCGGGAACATACCTTGGTGCCGCGGGCAACGCTTTCGGAATATACAACGGTATTAAGCAGGGCGGCGTGATGGGCTACGGCTCGGCTGCTATGAACGCTGCGCAGCTTTATGGAGTGGGGCAAACGGCTGGGTGGTGGGGAGGCGCATCACAGCTGGGAACAGCCTTATCCGCGAGTTACGGTGTTAACGGGGCTACAGGTCTATCGGGTGCGTTGGCCGCAAGCTACGGATCAACCGCGAGCGGCCTTAATTTAGCAGCAACTCCTTATGCTCAGAGCCTCGGACAATACACAAACTTCTCAGGGTATGTTCCTCCGAACATGAGCACTGCAGGTATGGGAATTGATGCCTCTCAGCTCGCCGCCCAGCAAGGAGCATCACAAACTGGTAACGGTCTAAGCGCATTAGGTACTGCGGGAGCTGTCGCTGGTGTTGCTGGCGGATTATACGGAATGTATTCAGGCATCGAGCAGGGTGGAGCGCGTGGAGCGGCCACATTCGGTGCTGGTGCTATCGGAGCATATGCGGGAACTGCCGCTCTAACAGGTGGAGCTTCTGCTGTACTCGGTGCTATGGGACCAGCAGGTTGGGCGGCAATGGCTGTACTCACTCTAGCGGGTATGGGTGGAGCGCGAGACTACGATCAAATTCTCCAAGAGGATTATTTGCCTGATTTGTTCGGGGTCCAGAAGGGTTCCGCGGCGGGTAACAACACAGGTGTGTTCGGTTCCGATTTTGGTGTACGAGGATCTGGTCTAAATGCCCAATTCCTAGCGAATGGGGGGGCCAACGGTAATGGCGGCTTCTTCACTGGGGCGCAGAGCTCACTGGATGGTTTCGAGGAAGCATTAAGAGCTGCGGGCTTCGAGAGCCTGAACTCCGATTTCGGTACTCTGCGCGTCTTGGATAAAGACAAGACTGTCGAAGACATAATGGAAGTTTGGCAGACCTATCGTGACGGATTGGATGAGGCTGTTAGCTATGGAGAGGTGTTTGAGACAGCCGTTCAGAACGGTTTGGTTAAACCGAGCAACCTTTTCTTTGAGAACTTCTCTACAGGTTTTGGTCAATCTTATTTCGATGCAAGGGACAGCCTAGGTTTAATAGACGCACGCTTTGATGAGTTATCAGAGAATGGCATGGCTTCTACGGATGCACTCTTCCAGTCTATCAGTGAGCACTACGGTATAGCTCTAGAGGATGCGAAGTATTTCGTAGAGCAATCGGGTGTTTCCATTGATCAATGGACGAACAACTTCTCTACTGCGAGCGATGAGAACCTGCAAAAGCTTTTTGATTTTAACGATGACGGTATCACTTCCTTCGAGAGCACAATGGGGGCGATAGGAGAGATAGGAGAACTAACCGTTGGGGGTATTGCAGATCGCTTCGGGGATCTATCAAGGACAATATCTGAACAGGGAAGGTCCGCGGTAGGTGATTACTTAGAGCAGCTAAGGAGACTCGGGGTAACTACTCAGGGCATGGGTATAACAACCAACTCCTTGAACATCCCGAGCCTAGGGGTATTCTCTAGCGCACTTAGTGGTAGCGAAACGGTGCTCCCTAGTGGTATAATAAGTTCTTCCTCGGACCAGATGTACTCCATAGGGGTTAATGGTCAGGAATCGGTTACGGTTAATCGCAAGGGAATGATAGAAAGAATAGAGAGCAAGCTAGATGGGTTGCTTCGTTCTGGGTCCTCTAGCGGAACAAACGAAATGGTTTCTGTTATGAAGAGCTTGTTGAACGAAATTAAACAAACCAATCAAATGACAGCGGCACTATTTAGAAGCAACTCCGCTTACTCGAGATAATGATTAATGGCTACACTTAAAGAGATATTAAAGCACGCGGAGCCATTGATCTGTGTGCTGGAAATACATACCCACAACACCCTTCCTTCGGGAGAAACGGACTTCGGTATGGTGGGTGGACTTGAGGGGCACGACGGTAACGATGTTTCTCACGGGTATGTGTCTAATGGCAACCTTTATTTCAGTACGCATCCTGTTAAGGGGCTGAACACTCACAAGAAGCTACTCCCTTCCATACAAGGCACTACATCCCTACCCGCCTCGTTCAGCGGTAAGGCGGGCGGATCTACGGTAGCGGCTTTCGATATATCCCTAGCAGCGGATCTCCTAGAACTAGATAAGAAGATATTCGACGGGGCAAACTATACTCTGAAGGTTGGGGGAAGGATCTACGTCGGAGAAGCGGAGGAGGAGTTACTTCATTGGAACGACTATAAGGTATGGTCCGAGGGTCTTATTGAGAACTTTGATGTGGGCGACGTTTTGCGACTCGCAGCCTCAAGAACTCCCAGAGATTTATTAAAGCACTTCCCCCTTAATTATCATGACGACGGAAGTGCAAAACATTTTCTGATCGGTCAGTCTCACAGGAATCACTCACCCAAGTACATAGGCGACGGTGTACACGATTTTCACGATGGCGAGATTAGTCCTAATACAGATACAGAGCTAAATTACTTTCCGTTTAACGGCTTAGAAGATGGTGAGCTTTTTGGCAACGTGACCCTCTCTGGCGATGCTGGCGCGGGAACGACTTATTACACGGCTGGCTTTGATTGGAAAACCACAAACGACAAGGTTGTCACAAGCGCGGGTGCAGATGTTGACGCGACATTCACTGTTGAGTCACCGATGTCCGTTAAGGCTAACAGCGGAGGCGAGAGCTTTAGAATAAAGCAAGCTTCTGATGTTGGCACTTTTCAGGCTGGCAACTTCAAGTTCACGACCGTAAGCGATAGCGAAATAACGTCAGGCGGAAACGCGCCAGTTGTTGTCACAATAGTTGGTTCTGCTGCCGCTCGACCAGAAACTTCGTACTGGTTCAAAATTACAGGACCAAACGCGACCGCGTCAAGAGTAAGAATGGAGTTCGACAAAAAGATTGGCACTATTAAACTCATGGCTCGAAACGTCAATCAGAGTGGCGGGACCATAACGATAGATAATTTCAGCAAGTCTCCGACCAGCACTGAGCCAGCCTATGGTCTAGGTATTAACAGCCTAATCACAATAGATGATGTTGGAGAAAAATACATAGAGTTTGATTTTAAAGGCAACGGAGTTTTCCCCTCTGGAAACCTTGTGGCATTTTGGATTGAAGAGGTCACGCTATACAAGCCAAGAAAAGTTAAATCGCTTTTAGAGTTTGATTTGTTGCAAAAAAAGATCGTTCTTGAGATTGTCGCAAACTCAGGCGAGAAAGTTATCAACTGGTCGGTCGACCCTGTTCTGACGGGTGACGCAATCGGTCAAGGCACCACCATTGCAACTTTCGACGAGTTCAACTCAAAAGAGCTTGAAATTGAGTGGCGTACTGGTTCGGGCGAAATAACCATAACAGCAACCGAGGCGCAACTAGGCGACGGTGTTTATGGAGCCTTTTTTGAAGACGGCTTAATTCGGCTTTCTGCGGCAGATGAAACTGAAGAGCCTCAAGTAATCATGAATATGAAAGACTTGGACACGGGCGACGACACACCAGACTATAGAATCATTGAATACAGAGCCAAGCTTGCGGGTGGAATAGTTGGTGAGATTTATTTGAAATGGAGCGCGGTTGCTGAAATTTCGGGTGCTCCAATGATTAAGCTGTCAAACGATTGGCAAGACGTAACTTTTACCGAAGGGTCTGCCAAACATGGGGGGCCAAGCCTGACTGGTTATAATGCTTCGTTTGGAATGGGGGTGAGATTAGTTCCCGTAAATTACGGAACCTCTCCTTGCACAGTTTTGATAAGCAAGATAAGGGACACGATTCACGAACCTACAGAACCGCAAAATTACGCCAAAAAAATCAAGGTGCTTGACCCTGCTGGCGACGGCTTTGAGTTCTTGCCAACTTTTAAAGTTCCAGATGTTTTTGAAATGCCTAAATGCCCTAAATCCATCGCGCTATACGACTCAAAGGGAAAGGCAAAAAGCCACGAAACATTTGAGTCGATTACAGGCAAGTTTCACGGCATAACGTCGGTTGGATTAAGCTCGGTTTATACTGACATTGTTGGAATTGTTGCTGATGCAGTTTATGGCTCAGACGGATCGGTCGTGCTTGTTGGGAACTTTACTGAAATAGACGGAGTCCCAGTGAGCTGTATAGCTAAAATAACACCAGATGGTCGCGTTGACAAAACTTTCGCGATTGATGGTGGGGCCGTTGACACAGGAGTTAGCAACCCAGTAATACAAAAAATATCTGGAGCCGCTGACGGCGTGATGCACATTACAGGTGGATTTAATGAGTATGCTGGAGTATCTCAAACAAAAATTGCCGCGATCCTTTCTGATGGAAGCTTGTCGCCAGATAGCATGGATGGTGACACCAATTATTATGTCGCGGGAACGATAAAAACCCTCGGAGGCGAAACTCTGGCATACGGAACCTTCTCCGATTATCTCGGTGATGCCGCCTATGAAGGTCTTATGCTTTTCGACCAAGATAACGCGCCTGACGGAACATTCAATTACACGCTAGGGCTACTGCCTATTTTTGCGAGCCAGTATTCTGATGGGCGGATATGCCTGCCTTATGAGGAGAAGATTCTCACCTCCAATGGCGTTTATGATTCAGACTTTATTCATGGCACTGGAATCAGTACCTTTGAATCCATGATTGAAATAAACCCTGATCTATTTTTGGTGACTGGTTACGATCTAGATGCGGACGTCGCTAGGGCGGCTTTCGTTCAAGCTGACGGCACTGAGGTAGGCTCTTTCTCAAGCAACACTTTCAACAACGATGCTCAGGCAGCTATCAGCTTTGACGGTGAGTCTATGATTGTTTTTGGCAACTTCACGGAGGTGAACGGACTTCACTCTGTAAACTATGTCTGCCGATTCAATTCTGACGGCTCTTTCGATGAAACCTTTATGCCGAATGGTTTTGATTCTCCCGTGATTGGCGTTGAGCCAATAGATGATTTGACCTATCTTGTTTTCGGTGCTTTTGGCTTTGCCGACGGAGTCAAAACTGGTCCAGTTGTTAGGCTTAACGAAGACGGCATTACTGGCTTGACCTATGCGGGTGAGGTACTCAGTTACATCACCAAAAAGGCTACTGGCGAAGACAAGGTTTCGACTAAGCCAGAAGGTATGAGCGTGGCTGTAGCGTTTACGCAACGAAAGCCCTTGATACAGTGGATAGACGCTATTGCTTCTAGTGTGGATATGTACTACCTGCCGAGCGAGCAAGAGGGTTCAATAGACCTTTCTCAAAGATGGTCGGGCGTAGGTAACCCCGCGGAGTACCGTCTATATAGTGATACGTTCGTAATAGACTCTCAGGGGTTGGTTGTTAAAAGGACCAGAAGCACTCCCGCGCAAGTAGGTTACAGAGTAACCTACTACGATAATACAAGTGATGATACCGCGGAGATCGATAGCAAGAACGGGTCCGTCGAGTATTTAACAATCGACAAGCCGAAAGAGATCTTTAGCTATGTGGTTCAGGGGTCCGACGCACAGTACCTAGCTAACAGAGACATAAGGGATGTTTACGGAAGTAGCGAGTATACGTTTTCTGAGAGTAGCCTTAACCCCGATGCAGTAGTGGGATTAGCGGGCTACGTCTATGCAGAAGGAACTAACGGTTACACCTCGGAGATCGTTAGCATCACTGAGAAGCTACAGGAGCGTCAACAGGACATAACCGTCAACACGTACAACATAAAAAGGCAACAGCCAGATGGATGATAAAGCAAGATTAACCGTGCCCTACCTTGATGGAGTAGTAACAGAGTATCTGGATACTGGCGCGGGTATGGTGGCGCAGGGTACACTGGTCAGAGCACTAGCGGATATAGACGCTACCCACCAAGTACCTAGTAGTGACGCCGTAACGTACCCCAACGCGCACACTGCTCGTATAAGAATAACTCTACCAGAAGCTAGGGCCGCGGACAGAGTTATTCTAGAGGGCATAACTCAGCTAACTGGATTAACTTACACTCTTAGTAGGGGAGATGGTACCAGTATGACGGAGATAGTTAGTAGTACCGCTATTACCGCGCCACACGGCGATAGTGTTGCGAATATACTGATAAGAATAGCTACTCCAGTAGCCGCCACCACCTATGACATTGAGGTAACAGGTTTCACTGAGGCGATGCAGATAGAGGGTTTGATGTTGGGCGCGGAGAGCTTCGAAGCTGATTACAACTACTCTTGGGGAGCTACCTACGCAGATATGCCTGAACTAGAGCAGGTTAAAACCAAGGGTGGTTCCTCTGCTAGGTTGCGCACGAGCGTTCGTTCTAGGAACCTACGCCTAGAGGGTATGAGTGAGGCCAACGTAGAGGCGTTAAGAACCTTTATTAAGAATAAATTAGTTCGTGGGTACTGTCTTTTCGAACAAGATCAGACAACCAATCAACACTGGTTCTTGGGGTCCGTTTCAAGTACCAGTATAACACCCACTAGATACCAACAATACTCGGTCCAATTGACCTTGATGGAGAACAACCAATGCCCGTAATTACACTAATATCAACAGCCAAGCAAGAGTGTACTATGGCTGTTGCGGGAACTCTTACCTTGGGTGCAGAGTACCCAGAGGTACAGGGTATCCTCGCGGGAGCTTCTGAGGCAGTGGGAGGGGGCGCAACCGAGGGGCTGTTCCTAGAGTTACTGGTTCGGTACAAGGATCAATCATTCTCAACGTCTTGGACCAGAGCTATCTTTGAGATCGATACAGGAACTTTAGTGAGACAGGCTACCCTTCGAACCAAGGAAGAGGGAGGCGCTGAAACAACCGCGGACCTTGATTTTGATAGCGGGCAAGATCTGCTTGTGTTCGGCTCAATGTCACAAAATGCGCTAGACGATATGGTTGGGGCTAAAATTGCCACCGATATTTCCACTTTAGAGGCAACCCTAGTTGCGTATATAAATCGGTTTAGCGTTGGGCTTGAAGTATTAACATCGAACGGAGCTAATTCAACAGGCGGATTTTTGCGCGGCACTTCGGACAGCGTACCAGTTACTCCATACAGCGGCACAACTAAACTGCTAGTCACTATCAGTGGGGATATGCGCGTTGATCGAGTTTCTGGAAGTGCTGGCTTGATCGCGGCAGAAATGCGCGGTGGCTATGTTAATAGCTCTGGAACTGACACTGAGTTCGGGCAAGTTTGTTCTGTCATCAGCAACCCTCAGTATTCGGTGGTTGACGGCTATGCCGAAATGGGCGTAACCACAACTTTCTTGCTTGACAACACCAACTACAACGCAAGCGGGGATTGGGTAACGTTCCCTTTTCACAAGGGCACTAACGGCAATTTCTCATCGAACTTAAGCAACGTCTGGGTGCGATACCAAGAGATCGACGGTTAACGCTCGGCGCAGGAATATAAAATGGCTATTCAAATAATATCAACCGCGAAACAACAGTGCCAAATGCTGGTCGCTGGCGAGCTGACTCTGGGCGCAGAGTTCCCAGAGTTTCAATCAATACTAGAGGGCGTTGATGAGGCAAGCGGAGCTGGCTCTGAAGGTTTCCAAGTTGAGCTGGTGGTTCGCTATGCTGATCAGGCATATTCCACTTCTTGGACCACAGCTATTTTTGAGGTTGATACAGGAAAGCTGATCAGACAGTCCACGGTCAGAACAAAGCTTCAAGGCGGAGCTATGACGGTCGCAGATTTAGATTTTGATTCAAGCAAGCAACTGATTGTCGTCGGTACTTTATCTCAAGCGGTCATAGACGAAAGAATAACCGCCTTGGGTGGAGGGGGTGGCGGCGCTTGGGGCAGCATAACGGGAACCCTGTCTGCACAAGCCGACCTACAGTCCGCCTTAGACGCAAAACTTACAGCCGATACAGCAAATGTAACAGCTGCTGGCGCGTTAATGGATAGTGAGGTTACAAACCTCGCAGCCGTTAAAGCCTTCGACCCTAGTGCCTACGAACCCTCTGATGCAACTATACTTAAAGACGCTGACATAGGGGTTAGTGTTCAGGCGTACAACGCAAACTATGTAGTTGACGCAACGTACGTTAAGACCGATCAAAACTTTACAAACGCGGATCATTCAAAGCTCGATGGTATCGAAGCTCTTGCTGATGTAACGGATACCACTAATGTAACCGCTGCCGGTGCAGCAATGCTCACTGGCGCAACCTTTACAGGTACAGTCACTGCTACTGATTTCATTGGCCCATTAAACGGGGCTGTTCAATTTACAGCTAAGAATAGATCAGGTGGTACAATTACTAAGGGACAGGCTATAGCCATCTCAGGAATCTCTGGTAATACTCCTGAAGTAACCCTAGCGGATGCTGATGCTGCTACTATGCCAGCCTTTGGTTTAGCTGCTACAACAGCTTCAGATAACAACGATTTAGAAATTGTAACCTTTGGTTCTCTTAAAGGTATTCAGACAGATTACGCTGGTTGGGCGGTTGGACAACCTATTTATGTGGCTACAACTGCTGGTACATTAACTAATGTTCCTCCTACAGGAGAGGCGGCTAAGATACAAAACATAGGTACTGTAGAACGAGTACACTCAAGTAATGGCACTATTAAAGTGGGTGGCGCAGGGCGTTCTAACGCTACTCCTAACTTGGATGAGGGCAATGTATTCATTGGTAACGCTAGTAATCAATCAGCTGCTAGAGCTTTAGTTGTTGCAGATACTACAGGCTTACAAGCAGATTTAGATGGCAAGTTGGGCAATAGTGAGGTTACTAATCTTGCTCAAGTTAAAGCATTCGACACTACTGACTACGCAACATCAGCGCAAGGAACAACGGCTGACAATGCTCTACAAAACTTAGTAGAAGATACTACTCCACAGCTAGGTGGCAACTTAGACTTACAGACGCACAGCATAGTAGGTAATGGTGGCACTTCAGGAATCACAGTATCGGCAGATGGTTCTATTGTAGTAAGCACGGCAGGAGGCTTAGGGCTTAATGTGTTCGGTGCTGGCACGAAGGTCGCAGATGTAGTAAGTACCGACAGTGGCATAGTCCAATATCGAATGCGCTCTGACTTGACAGACAAGCGTGTAGTTGCATTGGATTATCTTGGAACTACAGTCCATTCTCAGATTAGATTTGGTAATGAATCTGTTGATATTGCTGGTGCGGCAATCGGTACTCCTTTTGCTACTTTTAATTCAACAGGTGCTTCTGGTGCTTTCGTTGTTGACGAAGATGATATGGTTAGCGATTCAGCAACCAGACTTCCCACACAACAATCGGTCAAGGCTTACGTTGACGCAGGGCTAACTTCTGCTGATAGTTACGAATTTGTTACCCGCACAGGCACAGGGTCATTAGCATTAGTACAAAACGCATGGACAGATTTGACTTGGGCTACGGCTGTTGATAATTATGGAACTGGCATAACTTGGTCAGGCACTAATCCTGAAAGGCTAACTGTAACGGAGACTGGTATATATCGCATCAGTGGCACATTAGACTTTTACTCTACATCAACTAGGGCGCAAGGTACAGCAAAGATACAAGTTAATGGAGTAGATGTTTCTGGGGCAAGTTGGCTAGGCGCAACATATATTAGAAGCAACTCTAACACTTGGGCGCATTGGCCTATGTCGGTAGCATCAAAGCCGCTACAGCTTACTGCTGGTGACTACGTTACCATCGCGGCTGTTGAGGTTACTGGGGCAGGGACAAACAATCCTCCGCTTGCTTCTGACAATGGGCTTACTGAAATATCTGTAGTGCTTTCACGATCTGAAATTAATTTAGAGAGGGTTAGATAGTGACAATCCCTTGTTGAGCTTAAAGATAAGGTGAGTGACAAGTATGCAGAAGAACAAATAATAGATTTTATTGGGATGGATATGCCAGCAGAAACAGGATTAACAGCGTTGCTGTTAAAGAATATAACATGGGTCGTAGCGGCTGTAGTGGGAATAGTCTCAACCACAGCAGTAGCTATGCACCGTTTAATTGGGTTAGAGAAGAAGCATGCAGAAGTGGAAAAAAATTAATACCCCACAAGTAAGTCTATACATTGTGTAGACTTAAAATACAAAAGTGAGAAAGAAAAAATGTTAAGTTCAGAAATTATTGCAGGATTAATAGCAGGATTTACCGCTATAGTAGTTGCTCTAATATCTAAAGGTAAGATTGCTTTTACTGCAAAAGAGCGTATGTATCAAGATATGGGTAGGCTTGCCGATGGGATGTCTATCTTAGAACATCAAGTGTCCAATGCTGATAGCGGCATAGATAGAGCAATAATGTTTGAAGGGCATAATTGTGGTGGACCACCTAGTCCAGACCAGCCTTACTTTGTAGATGTTATCCAGCCAAGAACGACGGCATTAAAAGGACACTTAACCGCAGACCAGATTAAAGAGAAATACTCTAATATGCCAGTAGACAGCCATTACATCTACATGCTGAGAGATTTACTCAAGAAAGACCACATACTTTTGAATGTGGCTGAGATGCCAGATTGCTTACTAAAAGACATTTACACATCGAAGCAAGAAGAGGTCAAGTACTCATTGGTTTCTCTGGCGGGCATCAGGGGGAACAGCATTATCTTTATTTCACAGGCAACGACCAGCGCGGTTATGGATGCAGAGACTTTATTCAACGCAAAACTCGCAGCGTGTAAAATTAAGAGCCTTATTAGGTGATACTTTTACGCCTCTCTCGTTATATATTGTTGGCGGCTATGTGTTTACTAGGCGCCTTTTATTTGCTATTATGGGGATTAACGATTTATATAGAGGAACCTAGGGATAGTTGCTATGGTCTTTAAGCTAAGCAAGAAATCGAGAGAGCGGCTAAAGCATGTGCACCCTGACTTAGTATTAGTATGTGCTTTAGCGATACAGCGTACAGAAGTAGACTTTGCAGTAACAGAAGGAATACGTACTGTAGAACGTCAAAAGAAGCTCATGGCTTCTGGGGCATCCAGCTTAAAGGATCCTAAGAGCTCTCGACACGTTCCTAATGATCAAGGCTTATGTCATGCGATCGATGTAGTAGCTTACTTGGACGGGAAGGTAGATTGGTCTTGGCCTTTGTATCATAAGATAGCAGAAGCTTTTAAAGAAGTAGCTAAAGAGCTCGACATCCCTATAGAGTGGGGCGGAGACTGGAAAAGTTTCCCAGATGGCCCTCATTTTCAATTACCTAAAAGGGCATACAAATGAAAGATAAAATTAAAGCCATGTTTGGTTTAGGCGGGTTTCTTGAGAAAGTACGCAAGATAGACCAGAAGCTGTTCCCTAACCAGAAAATTAGAGGGCTGGCAATCATTATTATTTTGACTGTTTGGTTGGTTCCTAATGAGGATGTTCAAGTGGTTCTAACTACATTCAGTGCAATTAGCATCGCCATACTGCGAGGTGCTAAATGAACATTATAAAGACATTCTTTCTGGATACGCTCTGGAATAATGGATTAGCTCTGGCCCTAGCCGCACTCGCAGCCTATATGGGTATCAGTCGTGTTAGGTCTGAGTATAAAGATTACAAAGAAGACAAGGAACTCGAGAACCAAATAGAAGCTACAGTTGAGCGTAGAGAGAAAGACGCAACGACGGAGCAAACTATTAAAGAGGAGGCTAAAGATGCGATTGATAATGATCCTAACAATGACTTTATTAACCAGTAGTTGTGTCACCACAGGCAACAGACTTTTGAATCAGTGCTTCGGTCAAGAGTTAGTTTTGAATACGCTCAGCGTGCCACCTAAAGGCATTGCCACTAAAGACGATTATTACGAAGCGGCAAGAGTAAGAACTGAAGAGGCTCTAATTTTTAGCCAGAAATACGAGAACGCAAGGAAATGTATTGGAGAATTTAAATGAGTATTGAGAATATCCTTATAGCGTTAGTTATTGTTGGGGGTGTGTGGGCGTTCACACAGAACCGCAAGAAAGATAAAGAGCGCAAAGAGTTCAACGAGCGCGAGACTCCAAAACCAGCGCCATCAATCGCAGATTTACCAGTTGGTAATTACTGCATCATTGATGAATGTACGCCAGAAATAGCAGCAGGGCGCGAGACTAACGGAGCGCAAGACGTACAGGCGCAGTTGTATCTTTTAATATCCGAAACAGGCACTAAACCCGCCTTTATTGGAGTCTCATGTGGTGAGCATGGGGTAAATAAGCAGCCGACAATTAACGCTATAAAAGAGCTCCGCTTAAACATTCCAGTTCTTGAGGGCGCACCAACATACGCAGGGGCTAAGTCTGAGTTAAGTGACGCTATTGTTGCAGAGAGCAAGAAGGGTGTATTTAAAATCTATCTAGGCTCACCAGCAGGCGATGTTGCAAGGGCCTTCAAAGATGATGGAATACACATTCACAATATTAGACTACCTCGGTTGCTAGAGCATACTTGGAACGAGCATATCAACTATGTAGCGGCTAAATACGTCTTAGACCGATTGCAAGACAAATCAGGCGCGGTCACTGAGTATTACGAGCTAATCAAGCGCAGTAATCTACCATCAAAGTTCCAAGACACTCACACGTTCATAAACCTAAACAGAACCCTCAAGGCGTGGGATTTAGCCAATAGTCCTGAAATTCTAAAGCGCAACCAAGAGTTAAATGCAGGCATAAGAGACAACACTGGAGTGTTGCGAATTGCAGACGTTTTATGCGTTGCTAAAGATTTAGGCTTTGAAAAAGACATAGCGCGGATATTTAACGGCATACAGAACGGCATGGATATTTGCAAGGATAGGATTGCTTTAGGCGCGGTAGAGACTTTGGTGCAATCTACGCCTCCACTATCAAGTCTGGATATGACCCCCATAAACCGCGATACGTTCAATGAGTCTAATTGCAAGGTATACGGCGGTACTAGAAACCCATTTAGATACAAAAAGACCTCAACAATTCAGAGCGCATCAATAGGAATAAATAGCCACACCATACGCCACACTAAAGCGGGAACGTGGGCGGGTAAGACTTATCAAGCAGGGCGTAAAATTGATGGAACTCACGGCATTGTTAGCTATGACCGTGAAACTAAGCAATGGTATGTGTTTATGTTTGAGTACAGCGTAATCGGTGAGCCAAGACGACCAAAGGGCTGGCAGTTTCTTAACTGGATTCAGCAAGGCGACCCAGTTGGATTAATCGCAAGCACTAACACTCGAAGCAGTGAATGGGACGTTAGAGGCCAAGCGAATGAGCGCACAAATATCTATTGGGTTACAGCATGACGCTCGACGAATTATTCCCAAACGCGGATAAAACCTGTTTATCCGCGTTTGGGAATAATTCCTCTAAAAACTAACCCAACGGTCCCCTATCATGACAGGAATAAGTGCTCGGAAAGAACAGCAGTTAAAGAAGCTCGTCCGTATCTGGCCCGAGGCGGCTAGTCTCTCCGACGCTTGTTTCAGGGCGGGCTTCAAAACACCCGACCCTAGAGGGCAACACCGTATTAGAAGGCAAGCGGAGGAGTTTCTGGGAGTAGAGCTCCCTGCTATTAACGGCAAGCAGTCCTCTTCTTTCTGGGATATCGATTGCCCCTCTTCTCTAGATATCGCTTCCGCGAAGAAAAAGAAAGACTTTGTAATCACCTCGCACACGAACGACTCCCCCCTAGTAAAACCATTCCTGAAAGCCCAAGAGCTTTTTATGGAATCTAAGAATGGGCAGCTACTTGTTATACCAGTTCGGTACAGGAACCCTGATGCTTTTCACAAAGAGGATCAGGGTTCGTGGTCCCAAGAAATACATCCGTTTGTTCTCACCGATGATTTTCATGTAAGCAAGGATCTAGTAATATCCTCTCATCGACTGAACGCGACCCGAGTTAACCCTCTATCTGGAAACCATGCTTTAACTGGCAGGAAGAGTGTTGTTTACGGTCACCCTCAACTAGCCATGGAAATGGTCGGTAGCCCTAAGAAATTATTGCCTAAGGTAATGATGACGACGGGGAGCTGCAACAAGGCGAGGTACTCCGCAACTAATGCGGGAGGGACAGCGAAAGAATACCACACGCTATCGGCTATCTACATTAAGGTTGTCCGAGGCGGTTTTCATTATATTCAGCTCACTTGGGACGGTACAGGGTTCTGCTATGGAAACGAATACTGGACCGAGGGGGGCATGCAAGCGGTACCAGAGGCGCCCGCGATAGTCCATGGCGACTCCCACGTTTATCATGAAATAGCGAAGGTCACTAATTCAAAGTTACGCGTTAACTCATTGCTTAAACCGTTCGCTCAAGTTTGGCACGACCTTCATGATCAGGGTATCGGAGGTCATCACGAAACACTCAGGGAGCGTATCGAGCGCACCCTGAAAAAAGAGATCTTTATAGAGGATGAAGTTAGGCTTGCTCCCAATTATTTAGAGCGGTTAGGCGCAGACACCCTGAACTATATTGTTGGCGCTAACCACAACGATCACCTCGATATCTGGCACGCTAGTTTTGATCCCAGAAAGGATCCAGCGAACGCTAAGTTTCACGGATGGTTGGCGGGGGTTATGTACGGCACGGAGCAGTCGGCTCTAGAGGCGTGCTTTAATGAGTGGGGATGTGGTGCGCACTACGAGTTCCTTGATAGAAGTGCTCCCAGAGATATCTATGGGATACTTATTCAGAATCATGGGGACAAGGGAACTAACGGTTCGAGGGGTAGTCCGAAGGGTTTCGCGAAGACCGCTTACCCTGTTTTTATAGGGCACTCTCACACACCTAGGATAGAAAAATCTTGTTGGCAGGTAGGCACGAGCACGGATGAAATGACTTACGCACAGGGCGATAGCACATGGATGCTAACCGACGGTATTATCTATTTCAATGGTACCCGCGCCTTGATAAATCACATACGCGGAAAAACTATCTTTGATTTTGACTAGCTTTCGTCTACCAGCTTTGCCATGGATTTTTGGTTAAATTTACCCAAATAGAAGCCCGCTCTCGTGCTTTTCAGTAGCTCTTCGGTGGTGGTAGCCCCTAAGATTCGCGAGAGAAGGGCATCCCAAGGCACTATTAAGTGACCATCACGGAAGCCCCAGACCAAGTCCGCTCTCCCCGCGGCTTGCCCTCGAGCCACCAACCAAGCTTCTTGAAAAGGCTCGAAGGGCGGATTGAAAGCGGTGCTCGGAGAAAAGTTCTTGTCGGAGTACTTCGCCTCTATCCATCCGTTAACTCCAGCTACACCATAACTAATATCAGGTAACCCTACGCTCCTCGCATCCTCATGGAGTTGCCAGTGATAAGGAAGCTTCCGTTCTTCCGAGTACTCTTCGAGACCACGCAAGAGTTGTTTCTTGAAACTTTTTTCGTTCATAAGCTCACCTTTTTCACAGAGCCCCAGTCCTTGCCGCACTCCGCGTCAACGATCAGAGGTACGCTCAACTGGAACGCGTTCTCCATTAGATTACTTACTTCTCGTAACGCTTCCTGATGAGCGGGACCGTCGTTCGCACTGAAATCCAGTTCATCATGTACGGTGAGCATTGGGAGACCTATAACATCACAGACACCCGACTGATAAACATCGACCATAGCCTTCTTCATGATATCCGCGGCGCCTCCCTGAACGATCGCGTTCAGTGCTTTGTAAGTCATGGCTCTTTTAATACTCGGACCATACTCATGCAGTGCTTCGGTTCTTGGTTTAGGGAAAGCTCCCTTCGTCCAGCGAGCTGGTTCAAACAACTCAAACCTTCGACGACGACCAGCGAGTGTATGCACGTAACCTTTATCAGAGGCTCTCTTCATCGCTTTGTTTAGGAGCTCCTTCATAAACGGAACCTTATCATGGAAGCGGTACAGGATCTTCTTTCCTTCAGCAGGAGATACCCCTAGCTCAGCAGATAGCTTAGCTACACCCATCCCGTAGATCAAACCAAAGTTAATCGCCTTCGCTTGGGTCCTTGTTATACCAATATCATCAGCTGTCATTTGGTGAGCATCGAACAAGGGATCCTCTTCATAGAACCCTCTCATGCTATCCGCGGCAGCTCCCTTAGCGTAATGCAACGCTAAACGATACTCCACACTATTGTAATCAAGCTTGTACCATTGCTCCCCATCCTCAGGAATGTACAGAGATCTCATCGCGCTCTCTCGAGGGATGTTCTGTAGGTTAGGCTGAGAGGAAGAGAAGCGTCCCGTTACTGTTCCCGAGTCATCACCCTTCAGTTGATTGAAGTTTGGGTGGATCCTATCTCTGATAACGAAGTTGTTTATGTAGCTCTCAAGAAACACATCATGGATCTTGGTCGCTTGCTTTAGTTGGTTGATCATCCTACCGAACTCCGATCTCTCCAGAACAGCCGCCGCGAAAGAGGGGTTACCCTTCTCGGTCCTAGCGAACGGGAGATCTAGTTTGGTGTACGCTTCCAGAAGACAGGATGGTTCGTAAACGGCTATCGGCTTACCAGCCATTTCATCGATCTTCTTTTGAAGAGTGATCATTTTTTCGGCGGTCTCCGCCTGAACCTTGTCTACTCCTCCAATATCAACTCTCACACCTCGTTGTCTCATTGCGAGCAACATAGGTACCAGCGAAGCCTCCAGATCGAAGACCCCCCAAAGACCCTGAAAGGTAATTATTTTTCGTTGCTCTGACCATACTCTTAAGGGGAGGGTAACATCACCCACTCCGTAAGTAGCTACTACCTTCGGCGGGCAACGATAAATGTTCTTAGCTTGCTGAGCTCTGGTAGCTCTACCGCCGAAGTGCTCAGCACAATATTCGTAGAGTCCCTCACCATCCTTGCCCTCACCGAGCAGATCACCAGCCACTGATTCTAAAGAGTAGCTTGAAGCGTTCTCATCTATTAAGGGTGCCGCCAGAAGCACATCAATGATCTTGCCCTTTACCTCCACACCTTCTTGTGTTGATAGGTAATCCAGATCGTACATTGCGTTCGCGAACACGACCTCTCTGTCGGTCCGAGAAAGAAGTTCTCGTAACCAACCCATGATTTCTTTTTTGTCTAGGCACTCTTCCTCATAGCCTAGGTGCTCAACTGGAAGGTACCAGCCATCTACCTCCCCGTTCTCAAATTCTGCTCCAACACCAACCCCCGCTATGTAGCCACCTGTTCTTACACTAGGGCCCGTTGTTTTGATGTTGGGGTCGTAGGTTTCTGTATCCACGCAGATCCGAACAGCGTCTCGTAGATCAGGGAGTGTTTTTACTGTTGTGACGAGTTCCTTACCGTCGACTATATCTAACTTATATATTGGCATAATTTTCTCTCTTTATATGCAACTCAAATGAAAGGGGGAACAAGCGCTCCCCCTCCCAACTTACTTCATCCTATATCCAGATAGGGGATACTAGAAGTCCTCATCTTCCTCAGAATAACTTGTGCTACCTGAGCTCGCTGGCGCATCCTCATCTTGAGAATAATCTACCTTAGCCATGCCGCTAGAAACAATCTTAGCGAAATCTCCTGCCGCTAGGTAAGTTTCTGGATCAGTGATCAACTCACCCATAGAGAACTGTGGTAGCTTCCATGTGTCGTTGCCCTTCTGCTCGTGAGTAACATCCATCACGTACGTGTGGCTCCAGTCAGCTGGGCGGAAGCGGTTTGGCGACTCTCCGATACGAACAGCAGAAATAATATCTCCGAGTTGCTTGGACCGTTTGATGCCCGTGCTCTTAAGAGCGATAACAGCTGGTTGTAAGCCGTCCTCTGTTACGTGCAGCACGTACCATACGCGAGTATCCATAACGTGGTTTCCGTTCGGATGTAAGAACCGACCTCGATCGTCCTTCGGTAAAGCGAGTGCTTCTTTTTTATCCATACTGCCGCGGAACCCGCCTCCCTCTTCTCGAGGTACCCACTCCAGCATCTGGCGCTCATAGCCGCAGATGATAACAACGATCGGTGCGTCGAAAACCTTCTTGGTTGAGGTGTTAATAATCATACCTGCTTTCGCACCCTCAACGTACTCTGGTCGATCAGAGTCTAGTTCAGGGCTCAGCTTTTGGAGTACCTTTAAAAACGGGGTGGTTAGATCATCCTGATCAAACTGGGTCGCTAACTGCGCGTCGTTTGAATAATTGATCACCGCCACATCGGTGTTCTTCTTTGGTGCAACTTGTTTCTTAGTCATTACAGTTTCCTATTTTATTTAATTACAGTTTTTTGGTAGGGGTAGTAAGTGAACGAGTCGGGCGGTGTTATGCCTTTCTCGATCATTCCCCTTAGGGATGCTTTCAGTGTCTGAGGATGTACTTTCTCCGCTTCGCTGAATTGCAGGTTGTTGGCTAACAGAGTCTCAGCTGCCTTCGCTGCTTCCTCCGCTTCGCCCTTATCAAAGACTAGCGTAAAGCTCTTCTTAATGATTTCTTCTTTACCGTTATCTCGGAGCCATTGGAAGGCTTCTTGCTCGGTAGCTTTCTTGATCGTTAGAGAAAAGTCTTCGGAGACTGAAACCTTCCGCCCATCGGATAATTCTAGGCTCTTTAGGTTCCCCATTTCTCGAAACAGCTCAGGTATATCGACCTGTGATAATTTCATAACGACCTTCTTTTGCTCCGTTACCTTAGCCTCGAGCTTCGTTAGCTCAAGTTGAGCTCTCTCAAGCTGTCGTATGATATCCGATAGATCCGACATTTTATCGGAGGAGGGAAGCTCTATTTCTAGTTGCTGAGAGTCTGCTCTCATTAAATCTTCTATGCTGTTTGCCATTCTAATTCACCGTTTATTTTAAGTTAACCCATCCCGTACGGGGATCCTTCATTACTACCTGAGACACATCTTTCTTGCTCTTTAGTATCTCAAGAACCTTCTCATCAACCGTATCCTCTATCAGTAGATCGATATACAAGCAACCGAGCTCTTGGCCCTTTCGATGCACACGATCCTCCATCTGCCTGCGGTCCCGAAGAGAATAACTGTTGGAGTAAAAGATACTCGTTGCAGCTACAACCAGAGTGTGTCCCCTGCTCATCGTATCGTTCGAGATCAGTATGTCGCAAGCTGGATCATTTAAGAACCTCTGCTTCTCTGCCTCCCTCGCATCGTCCGTAACCTCACCGTAAATAACTGCACACCTTTTACCGAGTTTCTTAGCGAGCAACTCTATCTCATCAACGAACCTCGCCCAGATTATGAGCTTCGAGGTAGCTGTGTACTTATCAACGTTCGCCAGAACCCACTTTAGTTTGGGGTTGTCCTTTATTGGTACCCCCTCATAAGCGAACCCTCCCGTGATCCTAGATAGTTTACCGAGCTGGTCCAGAGCGTTCTTAGCGATAACAATAACATCCTCCGTCTCTGGTATGTATAGAGCCCTCTCGGACATTTCTTTATACACTCTTTTCTGCTCTGCGCTCGGAGAGAGCTTGATCGGCTTGTAGGATTTGGCGGGCAGATCCATACAGTCCTCTTTCAAAACCCTCTCGCTACAGCTCTCTATAATGTCCCCGAGCTTATCTAAATTCCTGTGATTAACAACGAACTTCTGAGCTACCTCTTTATTACCGATCAGAATTATCTTGTCTCGCATGATGCTGTAACGTGCCCTGAAGCTCCAGTAGTCCTGACCTAAGATCGTTGGGCTAAGAAACTGCAGTTGGCTCCAAGCTGCTAGTGGTTTCGAATCCACGGGTGTGCCAGTAGCTACTCTTCGAACAAGAAACTTTGGCGCCTGCTTTAAGAGGTACTTTGTTCTTCTCGCAGAGGGATTACCAATATCATCGGACTCATCGATCACACCAAAGCATTTGTGGTTCTCTAGTAAATACTCGAGAGCCTTCTTTTGCTTAGGAGCGGTAGAGAAGCCCTCGGTCGGAAAACAGATTACCTTAAGCTTGTCTCGGTAATTCTGAGCAGAGATAACATCAACAAAGTCTGCCTCCCATTTCTTACCCTTACCATTATAATAAGCTCGATAAATATTGTTCTCTATCGCTAGGTGCTTTGGTATCTCATCCGTTACCCAGTTAGTGTGAACCCCGTTCGGAGCTATCACTATCACACAATCTATAACTCCCTTGGAGTACGCGTAAGCCGCGTGATCAAGTATAGCTTTCGATTTACCAGTGCCTTGGTCCCAGAAGAAAGCAAAGAATCGTCTTCCCTTATAAAGATCGAAGTTCTTTTTTTGGTGACCCATCGGCTCGGTCTTTAGTATTAGCTCCGCTTCCATTATTAAAGCTTCTCGACCACGATACCCTGATACTCTGTTCGCTCGTCTCGGATAATACGAGAGAGCATCTGGTAGTTAACCTCATAGAAGTTACACCATACGCTCAGGTTACGCACCAAGAAAGTCTTTGCTCCAACCTTCAAGCGGTACTTTGGCTGTCCTTTGTCCCAAGCAATCTCAGGACCCTCTTTATCGGTACGCGAAAGTTCGCGGATTCTTCTTTGATTATTCTTGTCCATGGGTATTATGCGCTCTCTTTAGTTTGTTTAAATCGTTTTGGGTTTTGGTTATAAGTTCGTCTAATTTGTCTGCGTCGTAGAAAAGTTTTTCTGATAAGAAAGTAACCTCCTCGGAGTGCCTCTTACAGAGCCGCCAGTTAGCAAAGAAATACCCCGCCACCGCTCCCAAGAACCAGAAAAGTATCGTTAGCATCTAAAACTCCGACTCAATGTGTTTAAGGTAGGCGTCAAGTAGCTCCCTGTCAGACATAATAGAGAACTCTTTTTCAGTACTAAGCAAACACAAAGAATATCTCTTAGTGGGCTTGCCCGCTTCGTTCTTAGTTATGCTAAAGCGTCTATAACCATAGTGGTCAAGTACCGCGTTAACCAATCTGTTCGAAGCGTTGCTTATCCCCTGCTCCCTTGTCATGTAGTTTCGTATCGTCTGGATCTCACAGATAGGGTGGTTCATCGACAAGTACTGGAGCGCCTCCGCCGCTTCCTCCGCTCTATCGGGCGAGGTCGTTGTTTCTTGTATCGATTCCTTAAACTTCTTCTGACGGTCAGATTGTAATGGCGCCTTGTTCGGTGTGAACAGGTGCGTATCATACTCTAACAAAAAATGAAGTATCGCCTCTAGCCCACCATTAAAGTAAAGCCAATCATGGTACCCAACTATCCAACCCTTGGTTGAATCAGAGACCGTCACACCAGAGTTCCTAACAGCGTTCGCCGAAACGATCACATAGTATCTTCTATCGGAGGCTTCGATTTCGATCGGCACAAGGTGGTTCGATAAACCTATGAATCGGGTGACGTTATCAATCTGATACTCGTTGATGTATTTTCTCTTAACCGTTACCTTATCATTAGTCACCTTTTCTTTCAACGCGTTAGCGAGTGCCTTCGTTTGTGTTGAGTGACTGATACGCATTTCTTCGATCGCTACGAGCAACTTGTTCTCAAGCAAACTCGTCCAGTTGCCTAGCATATCCGCTGCCGCTATAGCAGAGTAATTGTGCATTCCTACTAACCTACCCATGATATCGCAGAGAGTAGACTTACCAGATCCCTGACCACCGATCAGTATCGGCATCCAACGAACCTTCTCCTCTGGCTTCTTAACAGCGTGTGACATGAAACCGAGAAGAGTACTTATCGATTCTTGCTCCCCATCACAGAGACTCGATACGTGTTCCAAGAAGGGATCTATGTTGCCCTCCGCAGGTGCGAGTGTGCTCGGTCTCCAGTTGTTCCAGTAATTCTCCACTCCCGCCTTAACGATCAGCTCCTTGTTAGGAAAATAACCGAACGACTTTACGTTATTGCATTTCAGCATAGCCTGCCTGATATCTTTCTGTGAAGCAGCGTTACCAAAAATAATCGGTATCTGATTCGATTTAAGATGAGATCCGTCGGTAGTGAAAACGTCCGCATCAATTACATAGGTTAGGTAGGGTAGTCTCTGTTCCAAAGGAAGAGCATCGATCTCATCAATCTCGTAGTCCTCTAGTCTAGTAACCTGATCACTGTACCATCTTTTAAGTGCCTCGAAAGCATCCGCTGGAAGGTGCTGTCTGAGTGTCTGTTCTCCAGCTACCCGACCCCCGCTCTCGAGCTTAGCTACCGTGGACCTTACCTGAGCCGAACGATCCTCTGTGTCTCCCGTTATTTCTCCGAGCGCTTCCACAACAGAGAGAATAGTTTCTTCGTCGTAATGGTTCTTGGCAAGGAACCCAGAGAGTCCGAGCGTTAAATTGTTTCGGGATCCGTCGGACCAATAGGGTGTTAAGAAGTCGCATGTCGCTATCAAGCGGACCTGTCTGAACAACCACTCTCCGCTCGTTATCACCGCGGGGGCGTCCCCGAGAAGTTCAACCTTAGCCCCAGATGGGTGCGTGCTCGGACCTACCATCGTGTACTGCGATACGTCCGAACCATCGGTACCTCGCATTTCACAGGACATTTTATTAGAGGGAAGCGTGAACTGCTTCGTATGGATCGGATCGTGGCCCACTGGCATATCGTATAGATAATGCGTGACCATCCCGTCCTTCTTTAATAATAGTGTGGGCGGTAAGAGGAGTGGAGCGTAGCGCCGAGCGTTAGGTGTGTCTAGATCAACATCAACGCATGTCTTACCTAGTAACAGACCTATGTTCGCCGAACCGTTCTCATTAAATCGCGCTAGCTCCACTCCCTCTTTCCAAGGAGCTGTTTTCCAATCTTTGTTTAAGGGTATCTTTCCCGCGGGGCGTCCCGCTATGGGTTGCCAACCGAGCGAGACGTAGTACTCCGCAGCCTCCAGCGCGGAAGCAAATTCTCTGACTCTCATAGGAGCCTACGCGCTTGCTGTGATTTGTGTTGGGTTCTTTCCCGCGTACTCAGGAGATATTCTCTTAAACGGAACCCCCTTGGCTACCCTAACGTACTGCACGGGTAGCAGTATCTTGCCTGACTTATCAATAGCTTTCATGTATTGAGGAGCGCTACCAGAATAAACACCCGCCTCTACTGGGCGTGCCCGCAGTGCTCGGGCAGTTAGTACCTGATCCTTTGCTCTGCGTGATTTGTACTCAGAGAAGGATTCGCCCTCGTTTCTTTTTAAGCTTGCCATTTTAAATCACCGTTCGTTCGTTGAAATTTATTTTACCACCGATCTGTTCGGGGGTCCAGTTATACTTTCGTTACTTCAATACTTTTTACAAGAACCGTGCTTGAGATACCCGCGGGAGCGTTCACCCGAAGCTTGTAATTCCACCAACGCCCTTCCGATAAGCGAGCTTTATACTCCAATACCTCCGCACGCTCACCCTTAAGGTATCTCTTAAAACCCATCGGAGCGGGATCATCGTTCTTAAAAACTACGCTGCTTTTAGGCATACAGTTAGTCCTCCTTCGTATCGTTATGCTCGTACAGCCTCTCTATAAAAAGACGAGACACGATTATCCCCGCGGACTCCTCATAGTAAGGCCCAACTACCTTAAGCAGTGGTCGGTCATCAAAATAAAAAATCTCCGAGCAGTGGTGTGGAGCTATGCTCGGACCAACAATAAGCCAGTGACCTCTATCAGCCACCTCCCAGAGCCCATGGTAGGGTCGCCCGAGTACGTGCTCTATTGCTTCCGCGATAGCCGCGTCCTTCTTATCAGAGGCGTGTTGCATGGTTTTGTAGACCAGTTCTTCAACTCCGCTGGGAGTCTTCAGTTGGTAGTTCGTTGTTTTGTTCGGCATCTTGGTTTCTTTATCCCTTGATTAGTTTCAGTGCTTCCTGTAATGACTCCACCACCAGAGGTAGCATCGTAGGAGTGATCTTAATTATTTTCTGGTCCTGTAAGATCTTTATCTCGTGAGTGGCGGGGTCCCGCTGTATCTCTAGGGGGAGTATTACGCATCCCGTAAAACTATCTCTCTTGTCGCTCACGCTTCACCTATAGGGTTTCTTGTGGTACTCAAAAATAGCTTCGAGCCACTCTCTTAGTTTATCCATCATTCTGGGAATAACCTCTTTTCGCCGTTACAAGAATTGCAAGTTACCTCCTCGTGCTTTGATTGATACAGAATAAGGAGCTTACCGTTCTCATCACAGTAACCGCACTCCTTGTACCAGCGCTTTGATTCCTCCTCGAACAGCCAATCATCAACTCTCCCCACGGATTGCGGGCGGTCCTCGATCCATATATCTGGTCGGATAGAGTGGTTGTCTTGCAAGTAGGGATCCTTTAATTGCCCCGAAGTGTAGTAGACCTTCAGCCCAAGGTTAGTGTTCACCACCGCTGGAGAAACCTTCTCGTCTCTGGCGGTCACAATTATGCACTCATGCCCGTGGCTCTCGAACTCCGTTATTACATGGTCGAACGCCTTCGGGTCCTCAGAATAGGTACCGTCGTAATCGACGGCTATCAATAAATTTTTCATTCTGTTTCCTCTATTATTGCGGCGTTTATTTTGTACTGCTTTAGATCGTAATTAACTACGCCTGTTTTGAAAATTACCGTGAGCTTATCGACCGCTAACGATGTGTCGGGGAGGTGTTGCTCTAGGAGCTTAAATACAAAATCGATCCAAGGCATTTCTTTATCCTTGATCAGTTCCCCTTCAGAGAACACCCTTACCCTCACCGCCAACTAGATCTCCCATAAACAAGCCGTGAATGCCCAACTAATTACAGTGCAAGTAAAGAAATAGATCGCTCCGAACATCGCACATACCCAAGCGGGGGCGAACAGTGAGAGCACCCAAAGAACGACGATCCCTACCGCGGAGACCAATGCGAATATCAGTAGCGCACTGAGCGGAATTAATATGGCTCCTATCAGGGTAGCCCAGACAGGGTGTATTCTCGTTAACCAACACAAAAAATCTTGTCTTAAATCAATAGCGCAATCCCATAGGTAGTTCATTTTATTCTCCAAACAGTTCCATTAAATCCTTAACATCATCGTCCGACACCATCGTATCGACATACTCATCGCTGTAATAGCGTGACACATCCTCTTGGTCCCTTCTTCTGGCGGTTTTGACTTTTCGAGCCGCCTGCAATTTGGCCCTATTAGTATCCGTCTCCATGGAAGCAACAACCGCCTCAATACCTGCTCTTCGTTGAGATCTTCGGGTACGTCCTAACCCCACGCTATCAGAGCTACTGATTCTGGTTCCTCTCTGGGAGACCATAACCTCACAGGTGTTGAACCTTGTCTCGCAACATTTGCACTCCCGTCTTCGAATAACGGTCGCCCCCTCTTTACTGCTCTCCACAACCTTATTCTTGGAAGAGAGACACTTTTGGTTGGGGCAGATCATTCTTCGAGAACCTCGATAGAGTAGTTATACATACACCGCGCGAGCGCCCTAAGCAGGTACTCATCATAATCAGCATAGAACGGGAAGAACTCCTTAACAAAAAATTCGTCCCGAGGATAGCTCTGCCCTATTCGCTCGAGTGTTTTCTGGGCACTCTCTAGTACGTCCTGCTCAGTCTCAAGGACCAGTGAGAGTTTCACTAGGCTCTGATTAGCGGCGTCTATTTCCGCTATTAATGTAAGAGCTGTTTTCAGCTCCTCTTTAAGGTGCTCTACTTCAGCGCTAAGCTCTTCTATCACATCTTCTTGGATCAGGCTCATTATTTTTCTCCTAACTCGTTGTTTTTAAAGGTTATTTATCTGTTCCTGCCCACACCACGAAGATCTGGGCGGGGGGTATTACACCGATAGCGTGGAGTAACTCACACCGATAATTATCGCCCGTGAAATCACACTGGGTTAATTTATATAGGTTAATCGGATAAGCTAATATCGTTAGTAGCAAGAACAACGCCGCGAGTTTGCTTATTAGCGGGTTCGTGGTTGGTAGCTTCTGATTGTTGTAGTTTGGTTGCATGCATCTTCTCCGCGAAATCTTTGTGCTTGGTTAATGTTTCTTTAGCTTTCTGTAGCTCTGTTATAAGGTAATCGATGTTCTCTAATGAGACCTGAACCCCCTCATCATAAGCGTACTTGTTCTGTTTAATAGTAACTACTGGCCCCTCCGATAAACTGGTGCGGATCTTTGGTTGGTGTATTAGGCTGACTTTCATTAGTTGCTCCAGTTCCTTGTTGGTATATAGCGTAGTATACAGTTATTTTACTTATTGTCAAACGTTTATTTATTTACAGCTTGTCCCAAAGCTCTAGGCCCTTCAGCTGGCGAACTCGTTTATTGATCGCTACGTAGGTTACTGCCGACCAATAAAAATTATTGTTAGCTACGTGATACGCGAACTGACCCCCCTGCACCAATAGTACGGGGTCCTCGAGTAAGTAGGGGCAATCGTCATCGGATAGAAGTTCTGCTGCCGCACAGGTTACCCAAGAGAGGCTGTACTGGCGCTCCTTTTGGGTAAAGCAATCGCCCTTATGCGCAGCCAATATACGACTCCCCCAAAGGGTGTCTTGGAGTCCCTCCTTCTCTAGCATCCTCTTTATCAAGGCGTGCTTTATTTTCTGCAGAAGGGTCATCTATATCTCCTGAATAGGTTCTTGATCTGGGAAGGTTCGGTTATGCACGCCCGCCCACCAATTGCGTATCACGGATAGGGTAAGCTTACCCTCGTAATAAGGCTCATCGTCCGTGAAGAACGCCAACTCGCCCGAGAACATTTCTATACCCTCATAGTTTCCCCAGAGCTCTGGGTGCTGATCATAGTAGTTCGCTACTTGGTGTCGGCTAACGAACCCAAGATCCTTCGCGAGTGCCCACGCGCCATCAATGTAGCTGGGGAAGTCCCATCGACTAGCGTTGTCCCGCTCCCACTCCCGCATAGCTCCCGCCTTAACAGATATTAAGTACCAGCCCGCGTGGCACATCGGGGTGCCGCAGATGTTATCCTCATAAGCGATCGAGGTGCTGTTCATGTTCACGGGCGCGTCGCACTGAGCTAAAGCGATCGCTTTATCAAAGTTGAGAACAACCTTTCGTAGCTGGTTACTTTTTGGGTGATTCATATTAAAGCTCCTTGTAATGTACTTAAATGTACTGGTGAAAAACTAAGCTCTTTCTAGCTCAGCGATCTCTTTCTCGAGGCGCTCTACTTCATACGTGAAGGTGAGCATAGCCATATACGCGGCGCCCTGCTCGAGTATCAGGTCCAGAGGGATCCCCTGATCAGGGTGCTCCTTGGCGAAAGACTCCACCAGTAGTGTGGTGTTGTTGTAGTTGAGCCTGTTCTTGCGTAGCGCCCGATCCGCCCTTAATAACTCAAAATGTAGCTGGTCTATGTTATCCATAATTGTTTCCTCTTCCTCTGTGATAGCCTTGTAGTGGTGGTAGGTTGATGGTTTCATGTTATTTCCTCTGCGCTTCTAGCCGCTCTAT
>Ga0209119_1000294_pt1 | contig 50350 bp, 57 predicted proteins | sample COG_03_FD_184747 | JGI IMG/M metagenome (GOLD analysis project Ga0209119, IMG submission 184747) | Pelagic Microbial community sample from North Sea - COGITO 998_met_03 (SPAdes) (version 2) | ecosystem: Environmental > Aquatic > Marine > Neritic zone/Coastal water | place: Helgoland, sampling...
TAGTCCATACTTCCTACTTATCTCTGATACTACTTCCAACAACATCTTGGACATCGCTTTCTCCATCTTTGAATTCATACTCCTTTCCTTCACCCTCTACATCTTTCTTTTTTCAATTTTTTTATTTGTGGGGAATTTCCCCACCGCCCCTTTTAGTGAAATTTTTCTAATAAATTATTCAAGAATTCATTCTTATCATTACTCATAAGATGTATATTTACCACTGACGCGGGGCTTATTTGATAATCTTTAAGCTTATTAATAATATCATTATCTAGAGATTCTTTATAATAATGACAATACATATCACTTATAGTTTTAATACTACAATTTTTCATTTCTAGTGTATAATCAATTCTTCCTGGTCTTACAAGCGCTTTATCTAAGCTATGATAGTCATTGCTTGTAATAATTAAAATACGACCCGGTGTCTCTCTTATCCCATCAATAATATTTAATAAGAAAGATAATGTAATATTATCATTATCATTCTCTTTCATCATAAGATTATAACTATTTTTATAATTATTTAAATTTTTCTTTAATTTATCAAATTTCTTTTTAATATTTTCATTATTATCAATATCATTGTCTCCATCACATGAACTAATTTCAGAAAATTCTTCTTCTGTATCATTATTTTTTTTTATTTTACGCTGCTTAACAATATCATCCATACAATCAATATCTTCTAATACAATAATTTTATTATCAAAATTAATACTATTAGGATCATTATTTCTATTATATTGCATTTCAAAATAATACTTTGAAAATTCACGTTGAGTTTTTATTTTATTTAATGGAATTATTATTAAATGTCTATTTAGTAAATTAGCAATACATTTAATAACTGAAGTTTTACCTGTTCCCGGAGGACCAAATAAACCAATACCTAGAGTATATGGGTTACCTTCAATAGAATACCATTCTTTGTTTGTATTAAAAAAGTTGATTTTATCCAGTAGCATTTGTTTATCATCAAAATATAGATTATTAAAATTTCTTGTTGAATTAAATTCGCATTCTTCCCAAACACATAAATTATCTTCATAACGGTCATTATCTTTTGAACCACCAATAAAAGTATAAATAAATTTTTTACTATGGCGTTTATCTCTAATATGTGACATATAGCTCTCCGTAATATCATTAACAAATTCTTTAAGTTGACATAAAGATAAGGTGTAAGAAAATAATTCAATTAATATTGTTTCTACATTAATTGTAGAACTATTTTTATTATTATTATTTTCAATGCTATCAGAAGAAATATATACTTTACAATAAATATCATCATTTAATTTGAATTTTTGCAGTTGATCTACAATAAAAATGTCATTAGATGCGTTATTAATATTTTCTTTACAATCACTACCTGCCATTCTATAATCTTCATAGTTATTACTACTTGTAGCAAATTCTTTAACACTATAAATACTCGGAATATTATGAGAATCATTAATATAATGCCAAATAGCCTGAAAGCGATTACTAAATAAATTATCTGTTCTACAAATATAATCACTTGTTCTTGTAGAACGTTTACCATCTATTTTAACACAAACCGGTTTTTTACAAAAAAAAGATAACATTTTTTCGAAACTATTTTCAGAAATATAATTTAATAAAGATTGATTTTTTGTAATATAAGAAAATAAAAATATCAAAATCATACTATTAATCATATTTAAATATCCATTATTATCTTTCATATTAAGGATAAATCCCATTTTAATAGTTTCTAAAAAAGATTCCATATCATTATAGTAACGCATTTAGACTAATATATTATTATCAAAAATATTTAAATTATTTACATTATATATATGAGAATATTTTTAACAATATTAGCGATCTTAGTTTTAGGATTTTTCATTTATAAAAATACTTTCAAAGTAAAAGAAGGCGTTACTTTTACAAACTATGATAATTATCATACATTTAATATGAAACCATGGGATGAATTTTGTATACCAAACTCTCCAAGTTGTGAAAATAATTCTATGTATGCTCCAAAAACTAACGGAGTAACATTACCAGGAGCAGCAGAACCAGGTTGTCATTGTAAAAAATCAGGACATTCTACTTTAACAAAAAACTGTACAGATATAGACTATAATCCTTATGTTGAATATCGTAGATAATATATTAATAATATTTAAAAATAAATAATAGTATTTTAAATATTAAAAATGATGAATATTATCGATAATAATATCCATATTAATGGCTCTATTATAAATGTTCAATATATATATAATATTGGAGAAGTTTTATGTGTTATACCATTTACAGATTTTGTATTAATAAAATTATTTGGTTCTACAGCAAGATGGTTTCAATTACACAGTGCTATTAATTTCCTTATTAGTTATTTAATTCGGGATGATATATACTCATTTATATTTTATCCATTATATGCCATAAAAGTAAATACAGATTTTAAAGTAGTATATTATATTATATATTTACATAGTTATCATTTTTTCATTAAAAAATTACAATTAATTGAATTGATTCACCATGTATTGTTTGTATTTATGGGAGTTTTACCATGTATATTTTTTTGGAATTATAATATAATTAATTTATGGATATTATCAGGGTGTGGATTACCTGGAGCAATAGAATATTTCATGTTATCACTTGTTAAAAAAGATATGTTATCATGTAAAAGACAAAAATATATATCAGCTAATATAAATAATTACATGAGACTCCCGATTACAATGTATGGGTTATCATTAACATATATAGCATATATGGAGAAAATTATTTATTGTAATTCTATATTTTTAATTTATATATGTATTTTAATTTATACAAACGGGACTTTTTTTAATAAAGTAGCTATTGAGAATTATATAAAATACAAATATACTAATAAAATAGAATATAATATTTAATTAAATAAAATTAAATATAATTAAATATAATATATTATTATAAATGGATATTAACAAAGCATGTAAAATATTAGACGTATCTCATAATAGTAACGAAGAAGAGATTAAGAAAGCATATAGAAAATTGGCATTAAAATATCATCCTGATAAAAATAACTCAGAAGATGCCGCTGAAAAATTTAAAGAGATTGGAGAGGCGTATGCTTTACTAACTAATAAAAATAAAGGAATTCCTATTAGAAATATTAATCCGCATGATATATTCAAAGATATTTTCAGGGGAGAGATGGGAATAAATATAAATAATATGAATAATATGTTTTCAACATTTAGTATTAATACACAAGGTAGAAATATTGGAAATAATAATTTTGTTTCTAGAAGCAGCCAAACACAAATTATAAATGGAAAAAAAATAGAGACAATTATAGAGCAATCAAATAACAATACTAGTAAAAAAACAATTATAACTGATTTAAAAACTGGTAATCAAGAGATTACACATAATAATACAACAAATACAACAAATACCACAACTAGACAAATAAATATATCATTCTAATCAAATATTATATAGAATTCCATATTTTATACAATTTCCAAACTGGAGTAGGTTTTCTTGTTGTTTTTAATGTTAATCGTCTAGCATAATGTCTACAATCATTAATTCCCAATCTATATTTTGGAGAACAATTGACTATTTCTCTCTCGCATTTATCAATATAATTAAGTGGAAGATCTATTTGACACCAATATATAGTTTTACTACGAATAATATTATTTTTAAAAGTATCATTATGTATTCTATTAATTGTTATATAAGTTCCATTCTTATTAAAAGGTCTATAATCGTATCTAACTGTTTTATAACCATTAAAAAAAGAGACACCTATATGATATATTGGTAGCCTATTATATAATTTTTCAATATGTATATAAACATCAGTTTTATGATTTATAATAAGGATAGGATCAAAATTAAAAATAACAAAATTATCATCTATATAATTATGTTTAATATTATCAAAATTTAAAAGAGTGATTTGTTGATTTATATTTTTTTTTATATTATTAAGTTTTTGAAAAAACGTAGGTTCTTGAGCTGCCATTATGTAGTTAAATCTACGTAAATTATAATTATAGATGTTATTATTGTTATAATAATTATTGTTTTTTATAACAAAATTATTATAAATAGAATTAGATAAAACATAACAACTATAATAGCTAGATAGTAACATAAGTATTTGAAACATATATATATATTAGTAAATATAAAATTTTTATATTTTTTTATTTATTAAAAATAATCTTTTATATTTTTTTTTGCCATCTTTATCATAACCATCGCTTATACGTTTTGGCGTTAAAGTAAAATTATATTGTTTTAATAATTGTCTAAGTAGATTAATGAGGGGCCATTTTTGTTTTTCTTCAGCAGCACTATGAACACTATTATATTTTGACGAAGAGAGAATAGTTTTAATTTTTGGTATTTCTTCATATAGTTTTTTATATAAATCATTATTCAGTAATAATGTTCGTTCTATGATAAAACCATCTAAATCTTGGTATGAGCAACTAATATTGAGTTTTTGAAGTATTTCAAGTAAAAAAATATTATCATACATATAAATATAAGTAGAAATATATTTATATATTTAAATTCCATATTCTGGAATAGAATATTTTCCATTATAATCAACATTATATTTGGCAATAATCTTTGGATTATCTTTATTTTTAATAATATCTTCGTGATCATATACATTATTGCTGTCATCAATATAATAGCATATTCCTTTAATTTCTTCAGCCCAAATTTGTGTTTTCTTTACTTTAACATCTGTAATATTTTCTGAAGAGACGATTCCATGTGGAGTTCCTTTAATATGTGTTCCACAATAATTTGAACCATCTTTCCTTCTACGAGTACATTGTTCAATGTTGGCTCGATATGCACAACATCTATCATATTGAGGAACAACATTTTTAATACGTTTTCTCTTTTGAAAATCTTCTTTACTTAAAGAAACATTATCATAATCAAATATATATTGTAAGAATGAGCTTTTATTACAATCACCAATAATTTCACAACTATTTTGCTGAAACCAATTTTTTATATCATTTTTAAATTCAGTAAAATGACTATCTAACTTCTTTGCTACGCGACGCTCCATTATTTAAATTATTTAATAAATATATATTTAGTTCAATTTTATATTTATTAAATGAAAAGAATTTAAAGATTCATAGTTAAAATATTTTTTTTTTGAAATGGCAAAATTATAGATAATATAACCAATGCTATTATCCAAAACATGTAAAGACTATAAGTAGAAAATTTTATATCTAAAAAATTAAACAACATTGGTAATATATTGACTAACAAAATTACAAAAAATATAGAAAATAATATGCGTAAGAAATAATTCATATATATTTTAATAATATTATATTACAAGCTATTTTTTTTTCAAATTTTCTCTTATTTTAATCTCTCTATTATCTAAAATAAATTTGGTAACATCTTCAACATTTACAGTTTCATTTTCAAAATATTTTTCTAAAGCAATCATTAAATTATTTTTATTAAGGGGTGTTTTAACCTTATTTTTTGTATAAAGTAATTTTCCATCGTTTATATCAAAACAATCAATTTCGTGATTTTTCATTACATCTATTAATTTTTTTGTTAGCTCTTTTTTTTTCTCTCTTATTTCTTTCATAGACCTTTGTAAATTTTTAATTTCACTATCGTAACCAACCCATTTTTTTATATTATCAACAAGCTCTTCTTTAGTATTCATTTAAATAAATAATATATTTTCTATTTAACATTATTTATTTAAATTTATATCTAGCTTTCTATATTTTATAAAGTAATATTATTTTTAATTATTCTAATAATTAAATCTTTTTTATTACCACCTATTATGAGTTTATTTTCTCTCAAAATTTTCTTAAGATCATTTACTTTGTATTTTTTAAGATATTCATCATACTTAGTATCCCAAGTATCTTCTATTTTATTAGAAGAGTCTTTTTTATTGGATTTATTTATTTTATTATGATGACTATAACAATAATTTTTTCCTTCTAATATATATGAATTTGCATTACAAATAGAACCCTTATTTTTTCCACTTTTAAATACCCAGCAACATGCGTGTTTATTTTTCATACATAATTTTTCAGGAAAATTAACACCAGAAGTTTTTTTAACATTTTTATAAGGAATATATGGTATTAATTTATCATTAATATATCTACAATATGGACATTTAATTTCATTTATTTGTAGTTTATTTATATCAAAATACTTATTAAAATTTCTTTTTTGATTATAAATTTCTTGATATAAAGGATAATAATTAAAACTATGTTTACAATCTAAAGTAATGCTATTATCTGTTAATTTTTCATTTGTTATCAAACATATATTATTATTTGAAATATCATTTTCTAACTCTTTATCAGAAGTATTTAGCAAATTATAAAAATCTAAATTTCCTTCTATTTCGTAATTCATTATTTAATATAATATAATATTCTTTATATTATATTAAAAATGTCAAAAAAAGATTGGGGTAATATTTCTTGGATATTAATGCATAGTTTGGCACAACATATTAGTGAAAATAATTTCGCTAACTCTAAACAAATATTGATTAAAATAATCTTTGATATATGTAATAATCTTCCTTGTCCAGATTGTAGAGAAGATGCTAATAAACTTTTAAAAACTTCAAATATAAATAAGATAACTAATAAAAAACAATTAATATCGTTTCTTTGTGAATTTCATAATATTGTTAATAAAAAATTAAATAAACCTATAAAAAAAATTGAAGAAATAGAAAAACAATATAGAAGAGCTAAATTAAATAACATAGTTATTACATTTTTTAACATTTATAATAGTGTTATTTATAATGAAAAAATGTTAAATGATTCGTTTAGAAGAAAATTATTTTTAAAAAAATTATTGGAAGAGTTAGTAAAATTAAAACCTTACATAAATAATTAAGAGAAACTGCTGCTTATTAATTGACCATTCTTATATACATTACATCTAAATTTTTGTTTTGATGGTCTATTACATACAACATTATTTGATAATAATTCGTTAAAAAATAACAAATCTTTTTTTGTAAAAAATAGCATTAAAAACCATAAAAACCCACCTATCGTTCCTAATAATATTCCAATCACAATGGCAAGCATATAACTATTTCCTAAGCAATTATTTTTCAACTGAAATAGAATATTAGCAGCAAATAATATACCAATAGTAACCAATACCTCTATATTAAGTTGGTTATTTGCTAACATAGGTGATAATAAGTAAACAAAAGTAAATGCTAATACTGTAGAATCTAAATTAGGCGTTGTCCATTTTTGACCAGCGGCAAGCATATTACAAGTTAAACTCGCTATTTTAGATTCTGTTATATTGTAGTTATCCATCATTTTACTTATTAAAAAAGCTAAAAAAGATATAACTATTATACCAGAAAAATATATCAATCCATTTTGAATTGTTCCATTAAAAGCACTTGCTAAAATAACAAATAATATTAAAAATAATGGAGAAAAACCCCCAAATAACATCAATAAATTATAAGGACCTGAAATCATAATAATATATATTAATATTATAATATATATTAATCAATTATTATCATTAAATTAATATCAACTTGAAAACCTCATCTATTTTTTCAACACTATAAAATTCTATATCTTTCAAAATTTCTTTTTCTTTATATTTTTCATAAAATTCATTAAAATCTTTTGTATTTCCTTTTGGATATATAAATTTCTTAGCACCAGATTTTATTCCACCTATTATTTTTAAATCTAAACCTCCTATTTCTGTTACAAATCCTTGTAGAGATATTTCGCCAGTTAAAGCAAATAAATTATTTATTTTTTTCTTCATTAAAACACTATAAATAGCTGTAGTAATAGCAGCTCCAGCAGATGGACCATCTTTTGGTGTTGCTCCTTCTGGAACATGAATATGAAGACCAATGTTTTTATATTCTTCAACAATTTTATCAATTTTGCGGAATTTCATATATTTTTCTATAGCAACTGTTTTTGCGACATTCATACTTTCTTTCATTACATCACCCTGCATACCAGTTAATTTCAATTCTAATAACACAGAAGATATTATTTTTTTTACTTCTATATACAATAAACCACCTTGACCTAATGAATTAGCCCATAAACCATTAATTATACCATAATCCGGTTCGGAAATAATATTTTTAATATTCAGTTCATGTCTATTTTTTAAATAATCATTTTTAATAATTTCATAATTAATATTTATTGGAAAACTTATATTTTCATCAAAATCATTATTCAATAATTTTAAATTAAGTTTTCCAATAATTTCAAATAATATTTCCTTTAATTTTCTAACACCAGGTTCGCAAGTATAATTATTTATTATATTAATTAATACATCATCTTCAAAAGAAATAGTATTTTCAAAACCAACCTTTTTACATAGTTCAGGCAATATAAAATCTTTAGAAATTGTTATTTTTTCTTCTAGCGAAAGATGTTTAAATTTAATTCTATGAATTCTATCTAAAAGAATCTTATCTATAGCATCAACATCATTGTAAGAAAAAATAAATAATACTTTTGACAAGTCTAAATCTATACCATTAAAATATTTATCTTGAAAAGAATCATTTTGTGTATAATCTATTAAATGAGTTAAAATACCAATTATTTCTCTACCATGTTCAGTTTTACTAATTTTATCTAACTCATCAATAAAAATTATTGGATTCATACATTTATTTTCCATTAATACATCTACAATTTTTCCCCAAGTAGACCCGACATATGTATAATTATGACCTTCTAAAGTACTACCATTTGATGAACCGCCAATAGCTATAAATGAAAATGGTCTAGACTTACCATCTTGATCTAGTAAACATTTTGAAATACCTTTTTTAGCTAGACTTGTTTTTCCGATACCAGGGGGGCCTTCAAAACCAAAACAATATCCAGACTTTTCACCATTGATCCATTGTGCTATAATAGTTTCTATTTGTTCTTTTGCATTATCATGACCATGTACTGATAAATCTAAATTTGCTTTAACATCTTTCATATATTGTGAAATAGTATCTATTTTATCTGTAATCTCTAATATATTTTTTTCTAATAATTTAATATTATTATATTCATTTTCATATTCAGGTAATAGTTTTATATAATTAAGAAGATCATCATTTTCCTTTAAAGAATTTATAAATTTATTTACATTAATTATTAAAAAATCGATTCTTTTATTAGCAACAACTAAACTATCATAATTGTAATTATTAGTACTTATAAAATTATTTATATTTAAATTTATTTTTATAATATCTGGTTTCTTTAATTTTTTTATATTAATAATATAATTATTTTTTATATTATTTAATATTTCTGGGATAATATCTTGACTGATATTATTAAGTATAATTTTTATTTCTATTATAGTATAAATATTTTTTTTTATAACTGTAAATTTTTCCATATTTTTTAACATAGGTAATTCTAGTAGAAAAGTAAATTGTGAATTTAATTCTTTTTTGATTGATAATATATATTCTTCTTTATATATACCAAATGGGATTTTTAATAAACCATCCAAATAATGTCTAGCTTTAGAACCAGTGTCTTCACTTTTAGCTTTAATTTCTTTTAACTTAATCATTGCTTTTTCTTTTATATTATTAGTTGCTTTCATTAAACAAATTTGTTGTTCTAAAGGAATTTTTGTTTCATCATAATTACATAATTCATTAGTATAATTAATTGTTTGTTTCATAGCATTTTTAAAATAATCTTTACAATGCCAAGGTAAACTATCATATAACATAGTTTGTTCGATGGTATCTATTGATGATTGGTTATCATTTGATAATAAATCATATAATAAATAAGACATATATTGATATTCATTTTCATTTGATTTAACTAATAAATTAATTAAAATATTTCTTTGAACATATAAATCACTATTTAAAAATTCATTAACAATTTGTGAAATATTTTTTTGCTTATAAAAATTATTCTGTGTTAATATTGTTATGTATTTGCTATATATTTCATTATTATTTAATATTAATAAATCTTTTAAAGTCAAAAATTTTTTGAAATTTTCCCAATCTTCATTTTTATATTCATTATCTTTCGGTTTTTCACTATCTAATTTTGAATATTTATCTATTATAAAAAAATTATCTATACAAGATAATAATATATCATCTATTAAACACGAAATAACATATGTTTCTCTCTTTTTAGAATTGTGAATAATAACATTAATACCATATACTTGTATTTGAAAAGTTTTAATTATTCTTGACAAATCTAAACATTCTAAATTATTAGCATGTTCTACTATCATTTTATCATCTACAATTTTATTTTTTTGTATATATTTTTTATTTTTATTAGTAGAAGGGTGACAATTTTTCCAATCTAAAACTTTATAACCAATAGGATGCGCATAATCACATAACAAACTATATTTATCATTATCAAGATTGTCTATATTATTATTATCAAACAATAAAGTAATTAATTTTTCAAAATATTTTGTTCCAGAATTACTAAATATAGAAAGTAATTTGTTCTTAATTTCTTTTATTTCATGATAAACATTTCCATAATCAATATTTATATCAGTCATTAATTTTATATTTAAATTATTTAAATTACTAGATATTTTATCGATGTTATTAATAGTTGTATTTAATTCATTGCCTGAAATAACATCCATCATTTTATAATTTTGCATAGCTGAGAAAGAATCTTTTATCATATTCTTCAAAAAAATAATTTTCTCCTCAATATCTTTATAAATATTAATATTAGATATTACATTGTTCATTATAGTATAATATACAAATTTAATAATTTTACAAATTATTTTTAATTAATTTTATAAAATATTTAAATATTATTACATAATATTTATAATTACAAAATGGGTATTCCTAATTATTTTGTTCAACTTATTAAAAGTCACTCAAGTATAATAAAAAAATTTTCTAATGATACTATTAATATTCATAATTTATATATTGATAGCAATTCTATTATTTATGATGCTATTAATAATATAGTTTATAATAATGATACTAATTATAATTATAAACTATATAAATATGTTTCGGAAAAAATAGAAGAATATATAAATATTATAAAGCCTACAAACAAAATTATAATTGCGTTTGATGGTATTGCTCCAGTTGCTAAATTAGAACAACAACGCAACCGAAGATATAAAAGCTGGCTTCAAAATAATAACGTTGATAAATGGGATACGTGTAATATTACACCTGGAACTAGATTTATGCAAGATCTAAATAAATTTATTAGCAATCATTTTAATAATCATAAAAGTTACAAAAATATTGAAATTATAGTCAGTGGATCAAATATAATAGGTGAAGGAGAACATAAAATATTTGATTATATAAGAAGTAATAAATCATATCATAATAACACAAATACAATTATTTATGGTTTAGATGCTGATTTAATAATGTTATGTCTTTCACATCTTTACATTAGCAATAATATATATTTATTTAGAGAAACACCACATTTTATTAATTCATTAAATAATACACTATTTCCAGAAGAAAAATATTTGCTAGATATTTATGAATTATGTGAAAATATTAAACAAGATATGTTATGTGAGATTAATACTGATGATGAATATATTTTAGATTATATATTCATATGTTTTATGCTCGGCAATGACTTTTTACCACATTTTCCAGTGTTAAATTTAAGAACGAATGGTCTAACATATTTAATTGAAACTTATAAAAATATTATTAGTATTAATAAAGAATATATAATCAAAAATAATAAAATAAATTGGAAAATATTCAAAAAATTAATAAATGAACTTGCTATAAATGAAGAAAATTATGGTATTGAAGAAATGAAAATTAGAAACAAAATGGAGAAAAAAATCAAACAGACAGTAAAAGAAGAAGATAAACAATTACTATTGCCCATATTAGATAGAAAAGTTGAAAAATATATTAATATTGGAACTCAAGGTTGGCAATCTAGATATTATAAAGAATTATTTGATATTGAAATTAATGATGAAAGAAGAAAACAAATATGTATTAACTATTTGGAAGGTTTAGAATGGACTTTTAAATATTATACCGATGAATGTTATGATTGGAAATGGAAATATAATTATGAATATCCCCCTTTATTAGAAGATCTAAATAAATATATACCTTATTTTGAAACAGAATTTATAGAAAATAAAAACAAGAATAATATTAATGAATTAACACAATTATCATATGTATTACCAAGAAACAGTCTTAAATTGTTACCTGAAAATTTATTTCAATATTTGATAACAAATCGTGAAGAATGGTATCGTTTAGATTATAAAGTTAAATGGAGCTTTTGTAAATATTTTTGGGAATGCCACATTGAAATGCCTAATATTAATATAGATGAATTAGAAAAATTAATATCAAATTTTAGTATAAATGTCTAATATAAAGAAAATTATTATTAATATTATATTATTTAAATATAATATGAGTAAAAAAACGGTATTTACTGAATTATCGAAAGAAACACTAGAAAAATTATTAGAAAATTTAAACGAAGATCAAGGTATTCTTATAAAATTTGGGGCAACATGGTGTGGGCCATGTCAAAAAATTAAAAATTTATGCGAACAAAATTTTTCTACTTTTTCAGATAATCTAATATGTGTAGATTTAGATGTTGATGACAATTTTGAAATTTATGGTCATTATAAAGTGAAAAAACAAATAAATGGAATTCCAAAAATAATGGTATATTATGGCAAATATAGTCATGAAAAATGGTTTTTACCTGATGACTCAGTATCAGGCTCCGACCATACAGAAATTAACAACTTTTTTAATAGAATAAGAAAATATATTAAATAATATAAAAATTATTTTTGTAAAATATATAAATAATACATGTTAGAAAATCTTGATTTAAATATTGAAAACTATAATTTAAATGATCTTTTGAATTTATTTAAATTAAAAAATAATTTTACAGAAGAAGATTTAAAAAATGCTAAAAAAATTGTATTAAAAACACACCCTGATAAATCAAAATTAGATAAAAAATATTTTTTATTTTTTTCATCAGCATATAAAATAGTTTTTCAAATATATAATTTTAGGAGTAGAGTAGATGATAAAAATACAGAGTATTATATTGAAGAAGATGAAAATAATAAATTACTGATAGAAAAAATATTAAAAAAAGATAATTTCAACGAATGGTTCAATAAAGAATTTGAAAAATTAAATCTTAAAGACAGTAACGATGGTTATGAAGATTGGTTAAAATCGGATCATAATATGGATTATAGAACTACTACAAAAAATAATATGGAACGTGATATATATGAAAAGAAAAAGGAATTACGTAGTATTATAAAGAGAGAAGAGGTAAAAAGTATTCAAGAATTATATGATAATAATATATTGGGATCTAAAGAAATTGATGAATATTCATCAGATATATTTGGAAATTTTCGGTATGATGATGTTAAAAAAGCATATGTTGAAAGTGTTATACCTGTAACTCAGGAAGATATAGATGAACAAAACATTTTTAATAATTTACAACAATTAAATGATCATAGAAACAATCAAAATACAAAACCTCTTTCTCTCGAACAAGCAAATAATTATCTTCATAATATGAAAAATAATGATGAAGAAATAAATATAAATCGTGCTTATAATTTAGCTTTAGAAAATGAAAAAAATAATAAACTCAATAATGAATGGTGGAAAAATTTACGTCAAATAAAATAACTATTTATTATATATGTCACAAATAGATGATTTGCCTGAATATGAAGAAGATGAAGAATCCATGGGAAAAAAATATAAATTAGATATAAAAACTTATAAAAAACCTAAAATAATACCACATTATGTAATAGTCGGTCATGGACAAGTAAGATCATATGCGACTTTTCAAAATATTTATAATTGTAATATAAATTATTTTTGCACTAGAGGAAATGTAATGCTTGGATATCTTGATAATCGTCAATATTTAATTGAACAAATGAATAAAATGTGTAAAAAAAATATTATAGTAAAAGAGATATTGAAATATGGCGAGGAAATAGATAATACTGAATATTCGGCTACAAATGAAAAAGAAAAACAACTTTTCGGTATCTATATATGTGGTAATTTAGATGAACCTATTTTTAGATTTGAATTAGGAAGAATTTATACTTTAGATGAGTTATTACGTTTTATTAATAATTATACAATTAGTAACTCTTATAGTAATTATTTTGAAGTATCTATAATTGGTTGTAGACCGGTTGATGAAAATCCATATATAGTACCAAAAGAAATACATACAGAGAAATTAACCGGAACCAAAAGAAAATACTCACAAATTGGAACCGGTAAGAAAAAAAATAAAAGAAAATCTAAAAAATCTAAAAAATATAAAAAAACTAGAAATATAAAAAATATAAAAAATTTTAAGAGAAAATATAAAACAAAAAGAAAATATAATTAAATAATATATATGAATAATTATTACTATGTATTATTTATTGTAATTTTTTTATTTATAAATATTTACTACCATAAATTATTAAATAATGAAAATAACAGTGAAATGAAAAAACATATTGATTATGTTAATAAATATTTAATAAATAATGATAATTTAGAAAATTCCAAACCTATATTATGGATATATGTTGAAAATAGTAATAACGTAATTCCAAGTAAAAATCAAAGAAGATGGTTGAATTTTGGTTCAAGAAATACAAATGATTTAAATATGCCATTCCAAAATCTCACAATTAATAGTATAATAAATAAATGTAAAAATGATTTTAATATTATTATAGTTGATGACAATTCTTTTAAAAATATTATTCCAAATTGGAATATTGATTTAAATAAAGTTGCCCTACCAATTAAATATCATTTGCGAAATTTAGCACTAATGAATACTCTTTATTATTATGGCGGAATATTAGTTCCTTCTTCATTTGTTTGTTTTAAATCATTGTATGAATTATATTACAGTTCATTATGTAAAAGTGATATGTTTTCATTTGAGTTTGTAAATAGAACATCTAGTGCCAATGTAAATAAATTTATTATGCAATCAAATTTTATTGGATGTAAGCAAGAATCCGAAAATATGAAAAAATATATAAATTATTTAACTATATTAAATTCAAAAGATTTTGTAGCAGAGCAAGATTTTCTTGGCAGTGCTAATTTATGGTTAGAAAATAATAATATAATGAAAATCGATGGATTATATATTGGAACAAAAGATTCAAATGGAAAAATGGTTATAGTTGACGAATTAATAAATAATACATATTTAGATATTCATCAAGACTCATATGGCTTATATATTCCATGGTATGATATAGTAAATAGAAATAAATTTCAATGGTTTGCTCGTCTTAATGAAAAGCAAGTTATAGAAAGTGAAACGAATATAGGTAAATATATATTATTATCAAGTCATTCATATATATAATATGTTATATCATATGTTGATTTTGAATAAAATATTTTTGATACAAAGTTAATATTATTTATTTTACATAACTGTCTAATTATAGTCATAAATTTTGAATAATTATCAACATTTTGAATATATTTTTGTTTAGATATATGATAATATTCTTTTATATCGTTAATAAATTCTTGAACAATATTTAAAAAAATAGCTCGCTTATAATAATATTTATTAATCAAATAATACTTATTATTATGATAAGCAAATTTAGATATAAAATTTATTAAACGCGCTTTTGGATATATTTTTTTAAATAATTGAAAACTCATATATATTAATGTATAGAAATATATTAATAACAAATTAATAATAGATTAATTTTGTATATCTTGGATAATTTCTTTATTGAAGAACGCGAGTTCTATAGGATCTTCGTGAATGTTATAAAATATAGAAATATATTTACATAATATTTTATTAATTATAATTTTTTGTTTATTATCTAAACTATTAGAGTATTTAATATAAATAAAATACTCATCATAAATATCCATTAATGTATATCCCATATTATAAAAATTATAAAGTATTTTTAATGATTCATTATAATTGTTTTCTATACATAATTTAGTATAATTCTCTAGAGTGAAATATGATATATTTGAACATAATATATATATATTTTCTTCATTTACTGATTTATTATATAATTTAATTTTTTCTAAATTATTAATTATATTTCTAATAGAATAATTACTTATTTGATATAATTTCTCTTTAATGGAATCTTCTATTTTTATTTTTTCATTATATATGATTGTAGATACGATCTTATCTATTATATCTTTATTAATAGATTCAATTTTTAAAATACTTACTCTAGATTTTAAAGTATCAATTATTTTATGAATATTAGAACATGACATAATAACATTTATATTATTACTATATTTATCTATATAATTTCTAAAAACCTGCTGACATTGTTCATTTATAGTATCAATATCATCTATTATTATTGTTTTTTTTTTATTAGACAAAGTTATTGTTTGACAAAAGTTTTTAACTTCATTTCTATAAAAAGTTATGCCTTGTTCTTTTAAAGAATTTATAACTAATATATCACAATCATGAATATTATCTTTATAATATTCTTTCAAGATACATTCTATTAATGTTGTTTTTCCAGAACCAGAATCACCAAATAATATAATATTTAGTTCATCTATATTTATGTAACTAGTAATTAGTTCTTTAAAATTATTATTTGATAAAAAATCTTTTAATGTTTTTGGTTTATATTTAAAAATAAAAGGTTCATCCATTATAATATTAGTTAAATTAGTATTTAAGTTAATCTATATTATCTAATATAATGGATTACTACAAAATATTAAATATTAGTGAAAATACATCACTTGATGAAATAAAGAAAAGTTATAGAAAAAAAACATTTGAATATTATAAAAATAATAATAAAAATATAGAAATCTTAAACGAAGCATATAATTATTTCATAAATAATCATTGTAAAATTAATAGTTTTAATAATAATAATATAGATAATATAGATAATATAGATAATGTAAATAGAATAAGATGTTCTAATACAACTCAAAATATATACACTGTTAATAATGAAAGAAACAAAGAAAGAAACAAAGAAAGAAACAAAGAAAGAACCAATGAAAGAACCAATGAAATAAATAATCAGGAAATACCGCAAGATATAATAATTAATAAAAATATTACACTTAAAGAATCATATAGTGGTTATATGATTCCTATAATTATTGAAAGAAGTAAAATAGTAAATAATAATAATTATATCGAATATGAAACTATATATGTAAATTTACCAAAAGGTATAGATAATAATGAAAATATATTATTAGAAAAAAAAGGTAATATTGTAAATAATTTAAAAGGTGATGTTAAACTAGTAATTAATATAAATGAAACATTTAATTTTTCAAGAAGCGGGTTAGATTTATATTATCATAAAAATATATCATTAAAACAAGCTTTATGTGGTTTCAAATTTAATATACAATTTTTGAATAATGAAAATATTATAATAAATAATGAAAAAGGTAATATAATTCATCCAATGACAACTAAAATTATAAAAAATTTTGGAATGGAACGTGATCATATGAAAGGTAATTTAATAATTATTTTTGATATTTCTTATCCAGATTATATCGATAAAAATAGTGCTAATAAATTAGAAGAAATATTCAATCAGTTATCATAGCAAATATATTTAAATATATCTATATTAATTATAATAATTAATATAGATATATGAGCACAACTATGAGATTAAAAAAAGAATTGGGGGAAATATTTTTAAATCCATTGCCGAATTGCTCGGCATATTTGTTAAATGACAACGATTTATTTACATGGGAAGCTAAAATAATTGGCCCTGAAAATAGCCCATATCATAATGGTATTTTTAAATTAAAAATTGAATTTCCACAAGATTATCCATTTAAACCACCAAAAATTATATTTTTAACAAAAATATATCATTGTAATATTAATAGTTCAGGTGGAATTTGTATAGATATTTTAAAAGATACGTGGAGCCCAGCATTAACTGTAAACAAAATTTTATTAAGTATATCATCTCTACTAGATGATCAAAATTCTAGCGATCCTTTAATGCCAGAAATCGCAAATCAATATATAAATAATAAGGAAGAATTTTTTAAAACAGCAAAAAATTACACAGAATTATATGCTATCGAAAAATCAAAATAATATGAAAATATCAAAATATGAAAATATCAAAATATGAAAATATCAAAAATAATATAATAGTTATGATATTATTATTGTAAATTTAATTTTTAATATACTTTTTCTTAATTTCAGCAGAAACTAAGTAAATAGAATTTTCTGTGCAAATAATTAATACATCGCCTGATTTTAATAAATTAACAATAGGACTAGTATATTCTTCTGAATTTTTAACTAGTAGTTTTTCATCTGTATTTTCTTTAACACCAATAACTACTTTTTTTTCAAGCGAATCTTTCCAATAATCTAACATAATAGGTTTATCTTCAACAATAGAGAGTTTGGCAATTGATTCCCAAAGAGAGGTCGGTGGTAAACGAAAACTTGTTTTTTCTTCTCCCATTTATATTAGTAAAATTATATAACCTTTAAATACTTATAATTCTAATAATTTAAATATATATATGTATATATTATGTCTATCAATAAAAATAAATATAGCATTACTAATAATGATAACTACAAACAAAAAATAAATTATAATGTAGAACATATACTAGAAAAATATATACTTATTCTTACTGAATATTTTAAACATTTAGAAGAGAGTAATTTTAATATTTATAATCAATATTATAAATATATTATTATAAATGGAGTAAATTGTGTAAATAATGTATTCAAAATATTATTACTATATACAAATAATATAGAAATAGTGTTATATCATTGTCAAAAATCATTCATTTATTATATTGAATTTATTACACAAATTGGAGATGAGAATAATAATTTCTTACAATTAAATTCCAAAGATGCTACTTTATTTGTATATAAAAAAACAATATTCGAAATTAATAATGATATCAGAAAAGATTTTTCTATAAAAAAAGATAATATGGAAATTTTAGATAATATAAATAATTATATATTATTATGTAATAAAATTATTGATGATTTCATTAATATAAATGATGAGAATATTTATAAAAACATTCAAAGTAGAATTCTACCATTATTTAAAAAAATAATCGAAGTTTTATTTATAAATAATCCTAATATAGATTTATATTATAAAATATATACAATAGAAAATATTTTAAAAAATTGTAATAATAGTGAAATTTTTATAGTAAATCTTCAAAATATAATTAAAAAAATTAAAAAAAAAAATTTTACAGTATCTAATAATAAAGATTTTTATAATTAGAGATTGTTAATAATAAAGTTAATTATTCAGTAACATAAATTATCTTTTTTCTAACTTGTTTCTTTTTCTTCATTTTAGTTTCTTTATTAATATTAATTGTAACTATATCAAAATATTCATCTTGTAAAATTTTTTTTACAAAATTATAAATATAATATAAAATATCTTCATCACACTTACCAACTATTAAAACACTCCCTGTTCGAAATATCATAAATGATACCTTAAAAATATTATCTGAAATATTATTAATATCTATATTATTAAATTGTCTACCAGTATTATCTTGTTTATCTGTGTCATAGTAAAATTCACATTGGATACCCGGATATGAACATGGATCAAATGAAGTATTAATATTATATTTATATTTTAAAATATCAAATAATTTCTCTCTATTTATGTAATATCCACAATTAAAATTTGAATTAATAAGAACTGTTTCGGTTTTTTCTTTTAAATAATATAATTTATTATCACAAACGTGCGGTTTTAATATTTGTATTAAATTATCTAATACTATAGATAATAAATCATCATTTTGAATACCAGGAATTTCTAATTTACCAGTATTAAATACTTTAATATGTATCTCTCTAAAATTATCATTGTATAAAAGTCTCATTATCAAAACAAAGCAATTATAAAATGCACTTTTCTTTTTAGTTCTATAACTAATGATATCTTTTTTACATAAACCAATACTTATTTTGCGAATATCTTTAAATTTAATTCTACCTTCAGGATTTACAATTTGTGTTATGATATTTTGCTCAACATATTTCAAATTTTCTATTTTTTTTTCAATTTTATCAATATCTTCTTTATTTGTAAAATTGAACTTCATCTGCTTTTTAATTATTCCAACTTTAGGAACATTATAATCTATTAATTGTATTTTCCAAAATATTTCATCTAGATTTATTGGGCTAGATAAATATGATATTTTTGTTTTTGTTGATATATATAATTCACTCGATTTAGGAATATCAGTTTTGTTATTAACTGCTGGATTATTTACTTCATTTACATTATCATTTAATAAAAATTTTTCCCATTCTTCTTCCAAAAATTCTTCCATATTAATATAATTAATTTTTTATTTTTAATTCTATTTCAATTATTTTCTAATTATATTTTAAAATGAATAATTATTCAAAAGACTATAAAGAACCAGTAATACCAAAATCACTCCCTATTAAAATAGTAAAAAAAAATGATAAGAAAAAACAAATAGAAAATGACAATACCGATGAGTATTTATTAGATTTTAACACTTTTAATCCTAGTAAGTTTTCTCCCCCTTCAGAATGGAAATCTAGATTAGAAGCTAGAATTAAAAGTTATGAAAATTTACAAGTATTTATTAATGATTAAATAAAAATATGATATTATGTAATTAATATTAATATCTAAATTATGTATAATAAATTTAAAATTATCTATATATTCTATAATATTATCTTTAAAATTAAAAATTATATATGATGAGTAATTCTTAATAATATTTTTTTTATCAATATTGTAATGTTTACTTATATTATTTAAGTATCTAATAAAATTATTCATACTATTCGTTTTTGCGTATTTTGTTATATTTTCGTAATTTTCATTATTTAATATTTTATCATTTTTTTTTGATTGAAGATGATTTATCATACTTCTAACATCAGATTTATAGTAATTATATAGATTTTCAAAAGTCACATTATTACAATGTAATTTCTCATTATTTTTTATATTATTCAACATATATATTATATCTTTTTTAGGCAATTCATTAAATTTTATTCTTAAAAATAATGATTGTAAAGCAGAATCTATCTTACTTATATAATTACAAATTAAACAAAATCTAATATTATTTTTATTGTATTCTAATAAATATTTTAATGCTTGCTGTGCATTTTTTGTCATATAATCTACTTCATCTAATATTACAAATCGCAATCCTTTTATAAAAAGACAATTACTATTAACAAAAATATTTATTTGATTTCTTATTATATCTATTCCTCTCTCATCTGACGCATTTAAATGTATTATTAGACTTTTGTTAACTTCATTATTATTTTCTTGATATTTATTTATTAAATTAATAATTGTTGTTGTTTTTCCGGAACCAGGTGGACCATATAAAAGAAGGTTTGGTATATAATTATTTTTTAACATATTTTCAAATATTTCCTTATTGTAATTATCTAGAACAATATCATCAAAATTTTCTGGTCTATATTTTTCTACCCATGGAATATTATTTTTATTATTTATCATTTAAAATTATTATTTAAATTAAATTTAAATTGATTTTTAATTAAATTTAAAATATAACATTATTTTTATAATAAACTATGGGAACACTTGAAATAATTATGGGGCCTATGTTTTCAGGTAAGACAGAATTACTTATCGAGAAATATAATACATGTAAAGAACATGTAGAACAAGAAAATATTATTGCTTATAATTATTATAAAGATACTCGCTATGGAGATAATAAAATTATTTCTCATAATTCTAATCAAATTTCTTCTATTAATATAGAAACATTATCAAAAATATTTGAAGATAGTCAATTTTCAAAAAAAACACATATTTTTATAAATGAGGCGCAATTCTTTCCCGATTTAAAAGTCTCTATTATTAAATTAGTCGAAGAATATAATAAAAATGTTGTTATTTGTGGTTTGGACTCGGATTTTAAGAGAGAAAAATTCGGTGATATGTGGGATCTTATTCCACATGCCGATTATATTGTTAAACTAAAAGGGTCTTGTAATTATTGTAATAAACCTTCACTGTTTACTTGTAGAATTACAAATGAAAAAGGACAACAAGTTATTGGTGTTGAAAATTATATACCATTATGTAGAAAATGTTATAATTCAAGATAAATTTCTATTATCTCAATAAAACATTTATTAAAAGTATTTAAATTAATTTTTTTAATTTAATTAAGAATGGATTCTAATCCTTTACCTGAAAAAAAGAAGCGTGGAAGAAAGTCAAAGAAAGAACTTGAAATGATGAAAAATTTATTGCCAGAAGAAACAGAAACCGAAATAAAACAACCAAAAAAAAGGGGTAGAAAACCTAGAGGTGGAAAAATTTTTCCAAAAATTAATAGTGATAACTCATTAAGTAATGAAAAAAATAATATTATTTTACATTTAAAGTGTAGCGTCATTGATATTGATAATGAAAAATATAATGAAAATATTGAACATTTTCAATTTAATGAAACTAAAATTAGTGATTTAAATTATGAATTAATAAATAAAAAGAAAAATTATACTTATTCTAATAATTATAATCCCGTTAATAATATTACATCTAATGATTTATCTAATGATTTATCTAATGATTTATCTAATGATAACAATACATCAGATAATTGTAAAAATATTCATGAAAAAATTGAAGCCTTATCATATAATTTACGTACTAATAATGTATGTGATAAAAAAGCAGCTTGTTTTTGGTGTACATATGACTTTGATAATACACCTATATATATTCCAAAATATGAATTAAATAATTCATATAATGTCTATGGTTGTTTTTGTAGTCCCGAATGTGCATGTGCATTTCTTATGAACGATACAGATATTGATAATGCATCTCGTTTTGAAAGATATCAATTATTAAATAATATTTATTGTAAAATATATAATTATAATAAAAATATTAAACCAGCACCAAATCCTTATTATACATTAGAGAAATTTTATGGTAATTTAACTATTCAAGAGTATAGAAAATTATTAAAAAATGAAAGATTACTTTTAATTGTAGATAAACCATTAACTAGAATATTACCAGAATTATATGATGAAAATAATGATAATAATTATTTAAATAAAGGATTACAAAATAATTCTATTATGAAAAAAAATATAAGTATTTCAAAAAATAATATATTGAATGAAAATTTTAATTTAAAATAATTTAATTTAATAAAATAATAAAATATTTTATAATTTGATTAATCTATTATTTATTTTGTTCTCTATCATTTTCTTCATCTTCTTTTTCTTGAATATTTTCTAGTTTTTTATTTTTCATAGTATTTATTTGTTTTTGCATTTTTTCTATATATTCTTGTTTTTTCTTTTCATATTCTTGTTTTGCTCTATAACTTTTACAACCATCATCCATTAATGTTCTTATTTCTTTATAAATTTTTTGATTAATTGTCCCAGAATCATTATCTTTTTTTTTCTCTATTCCCATTACACTTTTAATAACACTCATATAATCATAATTATTTTCTTTTATTTTACATTTCGCTTCTTCTAAAGATAATTCTGTTTGGCGTGTTACCATTAATGCCATTTCTTCAAAAACTTTATCATTTATCATTATATTACTATTTATAATATTTTTTAAATGATATTAAATAGATATAATTAATATAAATAGACATATGAATAGCAACGAGAGTATTCATACAATTTTTTCAAATGTTATCGATAAATGGTCTGAAAATTTTAAAAAAGATATGGAACCTTTATTAAAAGTTATAGATAATATTCATATGAAAAATAATATTATTAATGAAATTTTAAAATCTATGCCTGAATATAAATTACTTGAAGAATCTAATAAAAAATTAATTATTGAAAATTTAGAAATAAAAAATAAATTACAAAATAATATTATTTTACATGAAGATTCTAAAGAAATTGAATTATGTATTAGTGATTATGAAATATTAGAAGCTAATAATAATATTAATATTGATTCTCTAGAAAATCATGATAATATTGTTATTAATAATATTCAAGAAGAAGCTGAAGAAGAAGCCGAAGAAGAAGATGAAGATGAAGAAGAAGAAGATGAAGATGAAGCTGAAGAAGATGAAAAAGAGGAAGAAGTCAAGGAAGATGAAGAAGGTGAAGGAGAAGATGAAGAAGAAGAAGATGAAGATAAAGAAGATAATGAAGAAGATGAAGAAGAAGCTGAAGAAGCTGAAGAAGAAGCTGAAGAAGAAGCTGAAGAAGCTGAAGAAGATGAAGATGAAGAAGCTGAAGAAGCTGAAGAAGATAAAGAAGAAGATGAAGAAGCTGAAGAAGATGAAGAAGAAGCTGAAGAAGAAGAAGAAGCTGAAGAAGAAGCCGAAGAAGAAGATGAAGATGAAGAAGAAGAAGATGAAGATAAAGAAGATAATGAAGAAGATAAAGAAGAAGCTGAAGATGAAGCTGAAGAAGCTGAAAAAGCTGAAGAAGCTGAAGAAGATAAAGAAGAAGATGAAGAAGCTGAAGAAGATGAAGAAGAAGCTGAAGATGAAGAGGTTTTTATTGTTGAAATTCAAGGAAAAAAATATTATACTGATAGTGAAAAAAATGGAACTATTTACCAGTGTTTAGACAATGAAGATGTTGGTGACAGGGTAGGGATTTTTGATAAAAATGGAGTAGCTATTTTTGATTAATTATTTATTCTTTTAATATAATATATGTTAATTAATAATTTATGTGGTCCAGCATTAATATATTTAGTTTTTTCTTTAACACAAATAATAATAGATATTTTTAAAAAATTATATAATACAGCATTTCTTAAATTTATAGTAATGATTGTTTTTACAATACTTTTAAATATTTTGTGTGAAAAAGGTTTAGGAATTGTGTCTTGGATGATAGTTTTTGTTCCTTTTATTTTTATGACATTAATAACATCTATATTATTATTTACTTTTGGATTAACACCATCTAGAGGTAAAATAAGAGATTATGAAGCAAAATATTATGAACCAGAAAGACAACCAACATCATATAATAGTGATGACGGTGAATTATTAAATAATTATTATGAAGAAGTTGATAAAAAACATCATAAAAAAGAAGATAAATATAATAACAAGTCTCGTGATTATGATGAAGATGATAAAAATTCTAAAAAATTTATAAATAATACTAGGGAAAGATAAGAATAAATTTATGAAGAAGATAATTAAAAAAAATTTATAATTTAAAAAATAAAAGACATATATAATAATATGAATAAAATAATCATACTATTAAACAATTTATATTACTTATTTATAAAAATTTATACATATTCTATAATTTATTCTAATAAGTTATATAATAAATTTAAAACAAATAAAAAAATACAAAATTTATTTTATGTAAAGAGTTATATAGAATTTCATGATAATAATGTAATTTTTGATTATGATTTTATAATTTACAAATATTTAGTGAATGATTTACTTACATATAATTTATTTACAAAAACACATTTTGATAATATAAATAAAAAAATGTTTTTATCAAATTATCAACCACAACTTACTGAATATAAATTCATATTAGTAAAACTTTTTTCAAATAATACAGATTATGATATAACATATATTATAAAAAATAAAAATAATTACTTTTATATAGAAAATAATAAATTATTTGATAAATTTTTTATGGAATGGTTTTGTAAAAGATTTTTAAATATTGATTATGAAGCAACAATGTATATAGAATTATATGATAATTCAATGAATAAATATAAAATTAATAGTAATAATTATATTATTTTAAAAAAAAATAATTTTGATATTATATAATGATAATATTATTTATAAAATAATATAAATAATATTATCATAATTTATATTATATTGATGGCAAAAACTATTGAGAATTTACATAACTTAAATAATAAATGGACTCTTTGGGCTCATTTATCTAATGAAACAGATTGGAGTTTAAATAGTTATAAAAATATAACTACATTTGATACTGTTGAGTCTATATTAACTTTATATGAAAATTTGCCAGAAAATATAATTAAATATTCTATGTTATTTATAATGAAAGAAGGTATAACGCCTGTATGGGAAGATAAACAAAATCGCAATGGTGGATGTTTTTCATATAAAATTAATAATAAATTTGTTGTTCAAATTTGGAAAGATTTATCATATTCATTAATGGGTGAAACATTAACAGAAGATGTTTTTTTTAATAATATAAATGGTATAACAATATCTCCAAAAAAAAATTTTTGTATAATCAAAATTTGGATTTCTAATTGTGATAATACAGATCCAAATATAATTAAAAATATCAATGGATTAATTTCCGAAGAATGTTTCTTTAAAAAACATATGTAATTATTTTGGTAAAGGGGACAAACATAATTTGATTTCACCAAGTGATGCTACATTATATTTAACAACTAATGGTAGATCGTTTTCTAAGTATATTTCTATTTGACTACATAAATTAGTACATTTAATAAAATAACCTAGATTTTTCAATGAAAATTCGCCTTGAATAACTTTACTATTATCTTGTTTTTGTATAAATTCCATGACTCCATCAGATTCAGTTCTAGATATTTCAGCACTGGCAAATTGACCTTGACATCTAAAAATTATTTCTGAACCAACTGAATTTATTTCTATTTTATCCGAAATACATGATAAATCGCGAATTATTTTTTGAAAATCGCTGGATGGTAAATTCAATATGGAAGCAAATTTTACTTCTGGCAATTCTAATTCTTCTTGTTCTGGTTCAATTAATCTTAATTTCTGTGTTTTACATTGTTTTATATCACCATTTTCAAATTTTAAACCAAGATAATGAACAATTCCATCACTATAATCACTATTTTCAATATATATTGTTAATGTATCATCGTTATCTATTGTATTAATTAATTTAAATAAATGAAACATATTCACACCTATAACTATTTTTTCACTTTTACATTCAAATACTTCAAAATTTTTGGCATCTAAAAATAAATGAGCTAAAATTGTATGTGTTCTATCCATATTAACAATTTTCATTCCATTACTTTGAAATGTAATATTAGTTTCTAATAATATATCCTTTAATGCTGTCATTAAAGTTCTAAACGGAGCTATTTGAACTGTTTGAATTGTTAATATATTATTTTCTTTATTTGACATATAATTATCTATTATGCGTATTTTTTAAATACTTATGAAAGATTAATAAAATTATACATTTATTATTTATTTTTTTAATAATAAATAATAAATGTTTGTTCGTAAATTATTTTATCCACTATTTAATTTTATATATATTAGGCATATTCATACAAATCCTCCTTCATGTTACTTATCTCAAAAATCTATAAGAAATTATATTAACAAAGGATCTTTAGATGTTTGGGATATATATAACACAACATACAATCATGAAAACTTATACAATATTAAAAATAATATTTATACAATAGAACATATTTGGCCGAAATCTTTTTTAAAGAATAATATACTCTCGAAATATGACTTACATAATTTGGGAATTACTAATAGCTTCTATAATGTTCACAGAAGTAATTATAAATATAGCGATTCCTCTCCTATTATTTATTCATTATATAAATTGAATAATAATATGATTAGTATTCAAATAAATGATAATAATTTAGATTGTAAAACATATAATTATAAAAATTGCGCTTTAAAAATATTTATACCAGTTGAATCATCTAGAGGTGAAATAGCTAGATCAATATTATATATGTCAAATTTATATGGTAAAAATAATATGGATAAAATTATAGATGAAAAATTATTACATCAATGGAATCGAAATTACCCACCAACTGAGAGAGAAAAAATAAGAAATATGCAAATATTTAAATTACAAGGTAATAAAAATCCCTTTATAAATTAATATATACCACAAATAATAATATATTTAATAGATTTAAATATTTATTTAATTATTTAAATGTATAAGATGATGTATCCAGTATATGATAATACATTAGACAATAATCCAAATAATTATTCTAGCTTTGATCAATTTGAAGATAAAATACTGAGAAAAAAATTTGTTAGAAAAACTCTTTTTACATTTTCACTAAGTCTTTTTACTAGTCTTGGTTTTTGTATTGGTTTTAAAAATATTCCAAATGCAAATAATTTTGTTAAAAGTGAATTGGGCGAAGCACTTTATATTTTATCAGTATCTACTACTTTTTTAACAATGTTTGTTTGTTTATGTTGTGAAGATCTATTGCGAAAATCACCTTCAAAATATATAATTTATTCTTTCTTTGTCCTAGGAGTATCTTATTCACTTGGTATTACAAGTTTATACATTAAAAGTGATATTTTATATATTTCTATTATTGTAACTACCGGAACTACAACATCATTAATTTTATATTCATTTATTGCCACTACAGATTTTACAGAATATTATACATATATTGTTGCTATTTTCATGTGTTTATTTTTTATTGGTTTTGTAAATATATTTTTCCATAATACAATTATTCAAATTATTATTTCAGGTGGCGGAGCACTTGTTTTTGCTTGCTTTATAGTATTTGATATGCAAATGATTTTAGGACAGAAACATATTAAATATAAATACAGCGTTGATGATTTTATTTTGGCGGCAATGAGTTTATATCTAGATGTAATTAATATGTTTCTCTATATTATTCAATTTTTATCACTAACTTCAAGTGATTAATTATATATAATAATATAAATATATATAATTAATTTTATAATTTACTTGAGTTAACAATTATATTTATCAAAAATAGTTAAATTACTTATATTACATGAGAGAATATCATTAATAATTATTTGATTATAATTAATATCAACTTTAAATTTTTCTCTCAAAGTATTATTTATTTTTTGTAATTTTTCAAACATTTGTTGAGAGAATAAGCATTTATTTGTTGATTTTATCTTACAAATTATTTGTTTTGATAATTTTAAAAACATATCTTCGTATTTTGCTATTTGTATACATAAACTTGGTAATTGTAAATTATTTATAATATGCTCAAACTCTTTATTATTTTCTAATGAAATAAAATTAAAAAATTTTGTAATATATTTTCTTCTTCCAGCTATTAATTTATAATTGTCATCTATTAATCTCTCAATATAACATTTTAAAACTTTTATTTTCTCTCCTCCTTTTAATCTTACTTGCTTAACTTTTCTACTACCATATCTAGAACCCATTTTTTGTAATGTTTTTGTAGCCATTTTCAAAGCTTTACTATTTTTACTACACCCTTCTCTCAACAAATTTATATCTACCGCAGACGCTTTGCCACCTGTTATAGCACTCGCTAAACGAGCGCGAGCCCATGATTCTGCTGTTTGTTTGGGGCGTGAGCCAGATGAATAATAGGCACCTCTCCCTTTATTTGCTATTTTTTTTAATATTTTCATGGAACATTTTGTTTTTTTAACTAAATCTTTAGATGGTTTGATACTTTTAATTTTATATATTCTTTGGGCATTTAAAATATGATTAGACTTTTTAGATTTGAAACTTGTTAATTTTTTTCTAGTGTAATATTTACCAATTTTATATAATTTTCTAGATTTTAATAATTCTTTTTTTAATATATTTTTATCTCTCTTTGATAAATATTTTGGTATATATCTTTGAGGAACATTAACCATTTTATAATATATAATTATATTTTATTATATTAATATATATGGCTGGTAAATGCCCACCTGGTGTAATATGTATTGAAAATATGACAGTTACTTTAGTAATTCTTTCTATTTTAACTGTCCTTTTCCTTTTTTATTTTATAAATAATAATTCAAATAATAGAAAAAATAATGATCAAAATATCAATTACAATATAGATATTAAGAGAGAAGAAATTAATAACAATAATGATTCAAATAAATCGTTATTTCCTAATTTATCTAATTTAACCGGACTATTTCCAAGACCTTCTTTTTCATTTTCAAATATTAGCAATGATGTTTTAATGAATCCTTATGAACCACCAGTGAGGGATGATCGTATTTTTCAAATGGAATATACTAATTCTCCAAATAAAGTTCCTATTAACATTCAAACACAATCTGTTGATACTAATTATCGCCAAATAGGAATTTTAACTAGAATAGGTGGAAAAGAAACAATATTACCATTAATGGGTAAACCTTTAATAACAAATAGAGATAGATGGAATTTTTATACACTTTCAGAAAGTAATAATATGATTAAGTTACCTATTACTTTTAAAAATAGAAGATGTATGAGTGAACAAGGGTGCGATAATATTTATAATGGCGATACTGTTTATGTTGAAGGGTATAATGATGCTTTTAAAGTTACTGCTTATGATAATAATGTTATTAGATACTTACCATACATTTAATTGTATATTTATATATATAATTAAATGACTATAGAAAATAATCCACCTCTTGGTATATATCCCCCAAATATTACAAATGATTGGCCACCTTCTATTGCTAGAGATGATTCAATAACTGTTGTTGTTAATAATTATTATGATAAACAAATTATAAAAATTCATTTAGGAGCTAATATTCAAACAATTGATGCTTTAAATATAGCTTGGGGACCTTCATTTCGTAAAACAAGTGAATATAACGCGAATGATGTTCCGGTATTAAATTCAGCAAGTATTATTAATGTAAATCTAAATACCTTTTATAATATACACAATATTATAGGTTATACTAATTTTATACAAAATGAAAATTTTTTTATTAGGTTACTGGCTTCTGTTATAGAACCAACCGAATATAACAATTATATAGAAATAACTCTAAATCAACAGTACGATATATTAACACCTATAACTATTTATATAAATCAATTTGCTGCACCAAATGAACTAGGTGATTATACAGAAGATATTCTGTCTTTATGGAGAGCACAACAACCAACAGTTAATTATATATATAATTTTAATTTTCCACAAAATATAATGATTAGTCCTTCAGCAAATATCCCAATTGTAATATATATTGAAAATTATGGAAATTGGAACCAAAGTTTATTAGAGGATGGAAGATATCAGTATACTATTAGATTTTCTGTATTTTATTATCAAAATGATGATTGGAGAGATAATGTTAATAATTTAATTAATAATGATGTATTTAATTTATCCATATTTGTTACTCCTGGTAATATAGTAAGTAATAGTGAAAACAATATAAATTCTACCTTTTTTCCAGCTTCTTATGGCAATGAATTTCCATTAATATCCAATAGAGACAATATTAATGGTATTATACAAACAATGACAACCATAAATAATTCTTCTACATATCCATCACCTGTTAATTATTTTACAGCTAATATAAATTATCCACAATATAATATTAATATACAAACTATCCTTTATGATAATATTGATAATTTATCTACTTATGTCCCAATGGGGTTTTTAATGGGAATTCCAATAAATACTAGTGCTATAAATATTATTCTTTTACCTGAAATAACAACCGATTTATTAGATAATCTTAGACATATTAAAATTAATCAAAAATATTATAATGTTATTAGTTCTAGTTATAATTATGGGATTTATACTGTAAATATTGATAAAACTATTAAAGAAGATATAGATTCGCGTAGTGAAATCTATGGTAATCCAATAAATATAAGTCCCACTCCAGAGTTTTATAATTTTCAATTATTAGGACTAATTAATCTTGCCGTAACTGAAACAATATTAACAATTGATGTAGATTTAATAAACACTAATAGTAATATAGAGTCATTATTTGAAAATCTACTATTTATAAGATTAGACAACAACGATACAGGAACTTTATTAACAACTAGTTATGATAATGCAACAATTGATTATAATCAAGATACTAACATTGTCAAAATAAGTATAGATGAATATAATGGAAATATAGATAGAGGAACTCTCGTTTATGGTTCAAGATTAAATTATAATACAACTCCACCACTTTCTATAAATGATATTCATAATTTTAAAACTATTGGTCGTTTATTATATAAAATACAAACAGATCCAAGTCTAAATAATAATTCAATTGGAATATCATTATTTGATAATGTTGATTTAAATACTTCTTTAAATAATTTTTATTTTATTAAAATTGGTAATAGTGAAACTATTTTTAATGTTGCTGGTTTTAATATTGAAAGTGACGAAAATTTTACTGATATGTTTAGAATAAATTTATCTAATGGCAATACAGGAACACATGAAATAGGAACTATTGTTTATGGAAGTATAATTGAAAGAGTAAATATACCATTTACAGAATATAAACTAATTGGTAAAATACAAAATCCGTTTACTAAGCTAAGTAAAGAAATTATTATTGAACTAATACCAGAAATCAATATACAAAAATCTTTTGATAATTTTAATTTTATTATTATTGATAATGAAAATATAAGCAATATTTATACTGTTTTAGAACGTAATTTAGTTAACAGAAATAATTCTAATATTTTAAGAATAATAACAGCAGAAATAATAAATAACTATAATTCTAATAGTAATGTTTATGGGTATAATATTTTATATGTTGATCCGGTTATTCCAACAAATAATACAGATAATATAGATTATCTAAATACAGACCCTTATCAATTAACTTTAACATCTTGTTGTCCACCAAAAGTTTATCATGGTAATGGTTTGCGTCGTTCATGGACAGCTGGAACTTTTTTACTAGACGGAAGTCATTTAAATAAATCACGTCTGTGCTCGTCTCGTATAAATAATACTATTTATGGCCCAATACATGGTAAACCTGTTTTTGTAAAAAATAATTTAAATGTTTATGGAAGATATACTGGATTTCCTGGAGGAAGTGGCGCCCCCATAAGAAATAAATTCTAAGAAAAAATAAAATAATTTTATGTTTAGGAAATTATCTCATTATAAAATATAAATGGTTAAAAAACACATGAAAGGATCTGACAACAAATACCACATCGGTGGTAAAGTATATGACATGTTAATTGGTTCGCGCGCTCAGGTATGGCACGGAACTGCCTACAAAACAGCTGGTAATCTTAAAAAAGACCACTTATACATGAATAAACATGGTCGCATTGTATCAAAAAGAAAACACGAAACAGCCAAAAAAGAAAAACGTTTACAAAAATTTGGTTACTTTACCAAAAAAGGTAAATTTGGCGCCGTCAAACAAGGAACAGCAATGAAAAAATCCAGAAAAGCTAAAAAATCTAGAAAAAACTAAAAATAAAAATATATTAATAATATATAATGGCTTTAACACGTAGAAGAGGAAAAGGTAAAGGAAGAAAATCTAAAAAAGCAGGAACTCGTTCAAGACGTAACGCAATAGTTCACACGCTTCAAAGAATGAAAACATTTATGGGAGGTAAAAAAACTCGCAAACACAAAAAAAATAATTAAAAATAATTAAAATAAATAATTTATTAAATATTTATTTTAGGTATTTTACTTTAAAATTGAAAATAAATTATTTAAAGATAGAAACATAAAAATCATTACACATGGCATCTACTGATTTGAACAAGTATCAGAAAAAAAATGATAAAGAACATATTTTAGATAATCCCGACACATATGTTGGGTCTGTAGAAAAAGTCGATGCCGATGAGTTTATTTATGATTCTAATAATATTGTTAAAAAAAACATCACATATATTCCTGGTTTATATAAATTATTTGATGAAGCGATTGTAAATTGTAGAGATCAATCTGTTCGCATGGAACAAGCTATTAAAAACAAAGAAGATAATATTCATCCATTAACATATATTGATGTTTCAATTGACGATGAAGGAGTTATTACTATGACCAATGATGGTAATGGTATCGACATTGCTGAACATCCAGAATATAAAATTTGGATTCCAGAAATGATTTTTGCTCATTTAAGAACCTCAACGAATTATGATAAAAGTGAAAAGAAAATTATCGGAGGAAAGAATGGTTTCGGTATTAAATTAGTATTTATTTGGTCAACTTGGGGTAAAGTTGAAACGATTGATCATAATCGCGGATTAAAATATACTCAAGAATTTCATAATAATTTAGATGTAATTGATAAACCAAAAATTACAAAATGTAAGACAAAACCATATACAAAAGTATCATTTAAACCTGATTATAAAAGATTAGGATTAGAAAAAGGATTAACTGAAGATATGATTAATTTATTTAAAAGGCGAATATATGATATTGCCGCGGTTACAAATAAAGATGTTAAGGTTAAATTAAATTCGCAAATTATTCCAATTAAAACATTCCAACAATATGTTAAAATGATTATTAATGATACTGATAATAAATATGAAGCTCCTAATGAACGTTGGGAATATATTGTAGCCCTCGCACCTGAAGGAGAATTTTATCAAGTATCATTTGTAAATGGAATTTATACATCCAAAGGTGGAAAACACGTTGATTATATTATGAATCAAATTATTAAGAAAATTACACTATATATTAAGAATAAAAAGAAGGTTGATGTTAAACCTAGTGCTATAAGAGAAAATATTGCTCTATTTTTAAGATGTGATATTGAAAATCCAGCTTATGATAGCCAAACCAAAGATTATATGAATACGCCTTCAACTAAATTTGGTTCTACATGCGATGTTAGTGATAAATTTATTGAAAAAATATGTAAAATGGGTATTATGAATTCTGCCTGCGCTATTACAGAAGTAAAGGAAAATAAATCACAGAAAAAAACAGATGGAACTAAAAACAAAAATATTAGAGGTATTCCAAAACTAGTAGATGCCAATTATGCTGGAACCGGAAGATCAAAGGACTGTATGTTGATTCTTTGTGAAGGAGATTCAGCAAAAGCGGGAATTATTTCTGGATTATCCCAAGATGACCGCAATTTTATCGGCGTATATCCTATGAAAGGTAAATTATTTAATGTAAGAGGCGAATCAGTTACAAAAATTGGAGATAACAAAGAAATTACAGAAATTAAGCAAATTCTTGGTTTAGAATACGGAAAAGAATATAATCAAGAAGATGTCACAAGTAAATTACGATATTCTAAAATTGTTTTTATGACAGATCAAGATCTGGATGGAAGTCATATTAAAGGACTTGGTATTAACTTATTTGATTCAGGATGGAATTCACTTATTCAAATTCCAAATTTTATTGGATACATTAATACACCAATTTTAAAAGCTACAAAAGGTAGCCAAATCCAGCAATTTTATAATGAAGGAGAATTTAGTGAATGGAAAAAGAATAATGATATTAAAGGATGGAATATTAAATATTATAAAGGTTTAGGCACTAGCACTGGTAAAGAATTTAAAGAATACTTTAAAGAAAAGAAGGTTATTTATTTTAATTGGGATGGTGAACAAAGTAGTGAATATATTGATATGATTTTTAACAAAAAACGAAGTGATGATAGAAAAGATTGGTTAGCTAATTACAATCGAGAATTATATCTAGACACTAATCAAACGAGTGTTACATACAAAGAATTTATTGACAAAGAATTTATTCATTTTTCAAAATATGATAATGATCGTTCTATTCCCAATATTTTAGACGGTTTAAAAATCAGTCAGCGCAAGATTTTATTTGCTGCTTTTAAGAAAAAATTAAATAGTGAAATTAAAGTGGCGCAATTTAGTGGATATGTATCAGAACATTCAGGCTATCATCATGGTGAAGCTAGTTTAAATGGCGCAATTATTAATATGGCACAAAATTATGTTGGAAGTAATAATATAAATATTTTTGAACCAAGGGGACAATTTGGAACACGACTTGCCGGTGGAAAAGATTCGGCTTCAGAAAGATATATATTCACACTTCTAAATAAATTAACGCGTCTTATTTATCCAAGTGTTGATGATAATATTCTAAAATATTTAAATGATGATGGGCAATCAGTAGAACCAATTTATTATGCTCCAATTATTCCAATGGTTTTAATTAATGGTTCAAAAGGCATTGGAACAGGTTTTAGCACAGATATTATGTCTTATAATCCACTACAAATAATTAACAGACTTGAACTAATGCTTAAAAATAATATCAATTACAAATTGATTACAATAGACCCGTATTATGAAGGTTTTCAAGGAACAATTGAAAAGATAGATGAAGGAAAAAAATATTTAATTAAAGGAATTTATGAAATTATTAATGAAAATAAAGTAAAAATTATTGAACTTCCGATTGGAACATGGACGCAGGATTATAAAGAATTTTTAGAAAGCCTAGTTGATAGTAAGAAAAAAGATAGTATTGTCAAAGATTTTAATGATAATTCTACTGATACTACAGTAAATTTTACAATTGAATTTAAATCTGGAAGACTAAAAGAGTTATTAGATAAAAAAATTGAACAAAATATGAATGGTTTACAAAAATTTTTAAAATTATACTCAATTCATTCTACCTGTAACATGCATCTATTTAATAGTAAAGAACAACTGAAAAAATATTCTAATCCAGAAGAAATTATTGATGATTATTATGATACTAGATTGGAATATTATGGTATTCGAAAAGAATATTTACTAAAAAAACTAAATGAAGATTTAAAATTAATTTCAAATAAAACAAGATTTATTAGCGAAACAATTAATGATATAATCGATTTACGTAAAAAGAAAAAAATAGAAATTGTTCAAATTTTAAGCAAACATAAATTTGATGATATTTATAATAATGATTATGAATATTTAAGAAAAATGCCTATGGACAGTGTTTGTGAAGAATCAATTGAAAAAATGAAAAAAGAAAAAGATGAAATTACTATGAATATTAATGAATTAGAAGGAAGTAGCAATGAAGAATTATGGTTAAAAGAACTACTTGTATTAAAAGATGAATATATAAAACTATATAATAATAATAATCCAAAAGAAATATCAACAATCAAAATAAAAAAAAATAAAAAATAATATATATATATATATGAATAACGAAAATCGTATAGGTCTACAAGAATATGCCTATGAAATAGCTGACGATATTACAAGAGGTAATTATACAATTGTTTATGATAATAATGCTAATGATATAAATACAGTTTTAAATAATAATGATCTAACGGCGCATATTATGCTTATTTTAATAGACCATTATGGTGACGAGATTGAAGCCCAGGCACATTTTGAAGAATTTATAGAGTATAATAGAAATATTATTAATAATACAGAAAATGATAATAATATAACTAGAAGAGTGAATAATATAAATATTAATAATAACGAAAATAATCCGAGACCGACTACTCCTCCAACCCCAGAAATAGCTGAACCTGAACCTATAGAAATTCCACAAGAAGTTATAGATAGAATTCCACAAGAAGTATTAAATATCATTACATGTCCAATTAGTGGAGAAATTATGAGAAATCCAGTTATTAATTCAGTTGGTCAAACATATGATAGAACCCGTATACAACAATGGTTATCAAGAGGAAACAGAACAGATCCAAATACAAGACAACAAATTACTACCACATTAATTCCTAATTTTTCTATTAAATCTTTAATAAATAGTTATATTCCACAATTAGGAGGTAAAAGAAAATATACAAAGAAAAATAGAAAAATGAAAATAATGAAAAAAAATAAAACTATTAAACAAAAAAGAGTATCTAAAAATAAAAAACATAACAAAAAAACCAAAAATAAAAGAAAATAAATTATATTTTTCTTAAAAGTATTATATAATTTATTTAAAGCCTTGTCTTGTATGTATAAACATATATAATGGTGTATGAGGGAGCTATCGGTATTGATTTGGGAACAACCTACTCATGTGTAGGAGTATGGCAGAATGATCGAGTAGAAATTATTGCTAATGATCAAGGTAATAGAACAACTCCATCATATGTAGCATTTACTGATTCTGAAAGAATTATTGGAGATGGAGCTAAGAATCAAGCCGCTACTAATCCTATTAATACTGTTTTTGATGCTAAAAGATTAATTGGGCGTAGATTTAGTGATATTGAAACTCAGTCTGATATTAAACATTTTTCATTTAAAGTAAGTGATAAAGGAGATGATAAACCTATTATAAATGTCACTTATAAAGATGAAGAAAAAAGTTTTCTACCAGAAGAAATTTCATCTATGATTCTAGTTAAAATGAAAGAAATTGCTGAAGCATATCTAGGAGATGAAGTAAAAAAAGCTGTTATTACTGTTCCTGCTTATTTCAATGATGCTCAACGAAATGCGACAAAAGATGCTGGTGTTATTGCTGGGTTAGAAGTATTGCGTATTATTAATGAGCCTACAGCGGCAGCAATTGCATATGGGTTAGAAAAAAAATCTAGTAAAGAACAACACGTTTTAATTTATGATCTTGGTGGTGGGACTTTTGATATTTCGGTTTTAAGTATTGAAGATGGTATTTTTGAAGTTAAGGCAACAGCCGGAGATACACATTTAGGCGGTGAGGATTTTGACAATCGACTTGTCAGTCACTTTGCTCAAGAATTTAAACGTAAACATAAGAAAGATCTAACAGGTAATCCTCGCGCATTGAGAAGACTTAGAACTGCTTGTGAAAGAGCTAAGAGAACATTATCAACTGCAACTCAATCATCGATTGAAATTGATTCACTTTTTGAAGGAGTTGATTTTTATTCATCACTTACAAGAGCGCGATTTGAAGAATTATGTGGTGATTTATTTAGAAGTACTATTACACCAGTAGAAAGGGTAATGAAAGATGCTAAATTATCTAAAAATCAAATTGATGAAATTGTTCTAGTTGGTGGCTCAACAAGAATTCCAAAAATTCAACAATTAATTTCTGAATTTTTCAATGGAAAAGAACCATCAAAATCAATTAATCCAGATGAAGCTGTAGCTTATGGAGCAGCAGTTCAAGCATCCATTCTTGCTGGTAATAAATCTGAAAAAACAGAAGATCTGCTTCTATTAGATGTAGCACCTCTATCACTTGGATTAGAAACTGCTGGGGAAGTAATGACTGTATTAATCCCTAGAAATACAACTATTCCTACAAAGAAATCTCAAACATTTTCAACATATGCCGATAATCAACCAGCTGTAACTATTCAGGTATTTGAAGGAGAACGCGCTAGAACAAAAGATAATAATAAATTAGGAGAATTTACACTGGCAGACATTCCACCAATGCCAAGAGGTGTTCCACAAATTGAAGTTTCATTTGATATTGATGCTAACGGCATTTTAAATGTTACAGCTCTTGAAAAATCAACTGGAAAATCAAATAATGTTACTATTAAGAATGATGGTTCTAGACTTTCAAAAGAAGATATTGAACGCATGACAAACGATGCTGGAACATATGCTAAAGAAGATGCTGATTTTAAAGAAAAAGTAGAAGCCAAAAATGGATTAGAAAATTATTGTTTTTCAATTAAAAATACAATTAGTGATGAAAAATTAAAAGATAATATTCCAGAAGATGATAAAAAAATGATTGAAGAAAAGATTGATGATACTCTTAAATGGTTAGAAGCGAATAATTCTGCCCATAAAGAAGAATATGAAAGTAAGAGAAAAGAATTAGAAGAAACATTCAAACCTATTATGGATAAACTAATGCCATCAGGAATGCCTACTGAAATGCCTAGTGAAATGCCTTCAACAACAGAAAATACTAATTCTGGACCTAACATTGAAGAAGTTGATTAATAAATAATTTAATAAATATATATTTATGAATTAGTAAATATATATTTAAACAAATCTTTGTAATTCTAACGTTTTGCCTCTTGTGCTTGAATTTGAAGGTAAAGCCAATAAAGCATACATATTACTAGCATCTCTCTTATATTTTAAATAACTTATGGCTTCTTTGTAAACTTGATCTATCGCATAACTTTCAACTAAAGCATTTAAATCTCTTATTTGCTCTCTAACATTTGTTTCTAGATTGAGAGAATTTTGTAAAAAAACACTACGCATAATTATTTTTAATTCATCTTCATCTTGTAATCCTATTATAAATTCACCATTCGATTTATCGAAAACACCTTTTCTTATATTATTTTGTATTATATCTATATTTTCACTACTGAAATAGGCTAATGATAATGGTGTATTCATCCAGTTACCAGTCATAGCATCTCTAAAAGCTGCTGTTGTATGAACTGGTATTTTATCCGATAATTCAAATTGATTATTTAAAGTTGGACTAATTATATCTATTCTTCCATTTGTAGTTGGATAATTTGTAAAACCTTGTTGAGTCATTATATAAATTGATAGAAAAAATATAATTATTAATTACTAAACTATTAATTTGAAAATCTTATTTTATACAAATATTATATATGTCGTTTCAAAAAATAACTATTATAGTTGCTACTATTATTTTAATATGTTTTCTTGTTGTTATTGGTTTTTTTTTAGCAAAAAATAGATATCATAATAATCAATGGAAACCTGATGTCGGAGATTGTCCAGATTATTTTATAAGAGTTGATGACGTTGAATCTAAATCAAATACTTGTAAACCAGAATATTTAGATATGTTTGATAGTAAATGTGATCTCTCTAAAGGACAAGATTTTACTAATATGAAATTATGTCAAAAATTAAGCTGGGCGAATAAATGTAATGTAAAATGGGACGGTATAACAAATGATGATACTACAATAAAAAAATGTAAATAAATATATATAATGAATTTTCAATACATTGTTATTATCGTTGCTACAATAATATTAATTTTAATGTTAACAATTATAGGGTTTTCTCTAAAAACGTATACTATTAATCAAACATTTCCTCCTACTTCTTCTGAATGTCCTGAATATTGGGTATCAACTGATAAAGGTTGTGAAAATCCCAAAAATTTAGGCAAATGCGGTAAAGGCCCTTTTGACTTTAGCCAACATAGATATAAAGGGCATAATGGAAACTGTAATAAAGCAAGATGGGCAAGAAATTGTCAAGTAGCATGGGATGGAATTACAAATAATCATGAATTCAATAAATGTAGATGAAAAAATTATATAAATTTATAATAGTATAATATATTAATTATATTGATGAATCTTGATATGATTAATAATTTACCTGATGATGTTATTGACATTATATTTAGTTTAATATCACCAAAAAACAAAATTTTTCTAACAAAATCTTTTTACAATCAATATAATAATTATATTGATCAAATTATAAATGATAACAAAATAGAATCATATATTAGAGATATTGTTAGAAAAGATTATTTTTTCTCATTTAAAGCAATATTTTATAGAAATTTATCACATTGGATGCTAATGACTAACTATCCTTACTCTAAAAATATTGTATTTGAAAATTATTTAGCATTTTTAAAGTATTATGCGGAAAAAAATTCTTCTTCAAAATGTTTTAATTTTATAAATAAACATTATAAAAGTGATAATTTAAAATCACATAAATATAAATTTTCAAAAAATATTAAATGGACAAACTAAATTATAACAAAATATTAAATAGAGAAAATATTTCAAAACAAATAATTGATATTTTACAACATTTTAATAATAATAAAAGTGATTTATCTATTAAAAGAGGAATATATATTTATGGTGAATCTGGAAGTGGTAAAACCTTTTTTATCAATAATCTTCTTACAAAACTTAATTATGATATTATATATTTTGATTCAAGTGATTCCAGAAATAAAAGCATTTTAGATATTATTACAAAATATAATATGGGAACATCTAATATTCTCTCTCTTTTTAAAAAAGAAAAACGCAATATTGCTATAATAATGGATGAAATTGATGGAATGAATAGTGGAGATAAAGGTGGTATAAATTCATTAATAAAGCTTATTCGACCAAAGAAAACAAAGAAACAAAAAACAGAAGAAATAACAAATAATATTATAATATGTATTAGTAATTATCAAGTAGATAAAAAAATCAAGGAACTTATGAAATTTTGTCATAGTTTTGAAATCAAACCCCCTACCGACAATCAAATTAAAGAAATTATTAAAAATCAAATTCCACAATTATACAATGATAGTTTTTTAATGGAACAATCTATTAATTATTGTAATAACAATTTAAGAAAAATAAATTTATTATATAAATTTTATATTAATAATATTAATAATTTAGATTATTTTAAAAGTATTATAGATATTAATAACTGTAAAAAAATTGATTACGATACTAAAAATATCACATCTATTTTAATAAATAAGAAATATAACATTGAAGAACAAACATATATAATCAATGAAAATGATAGAACTATTATTGCTTTACTATTTCATGAGAATATTATTGATCAATTACAAAAATTAAAAAATAAAAATAATGCCATTTCAATATATTTAAAAATTTTAAATAATACATGTTATGGCGATTATATAGATAGAATTACATTTCAAAAACAAATTTGGCAATTTAATGAAATGAGTTCTGTTATAAAAATTTTAAGTAACAATTATGAGTATCATAATTATTTAGAAAATAACTTACTTAAAATAGATAAAATTAAAGATATAAGATTTACTAAGGTTCTTACAAAATACAGCACTGAATATAATAATTCAATATTTCTTCAAGATTTATCAAAATTTTTATCAATAGATAAAAAAGATACTATATCATTTTTTAAGTATTTAAGATCTAATTATAGTCTTGAAAATATTCAAGATATATTAGAATTATATGAAATAAATACTCTTGAAATTAATCGAATTTATAGATACATAGATAAAAATAATAAAAATATTAATTCAATTACTGATTCTGATTTAGATAATGAATTTTAAATATTTAATTATATAATTATGAATATTTAATTATATAATTATGAATATTTAATTATATAATTATGAATAGAGAATTTTATATGCTTTATAATCAAAAGTATCATTTGGAAATAGAAGATTATATTTATTATACCAATCTGTAATAACACTTTCTTCAAGAACTACATTTTTATGTTTCATATATGACTCAGGTGATTGATAATAAAGAACATTCGGAGTTCTTTTATTATATGACCGTTTACCATTTGAATCCATAATATCACTCGCATCTATCACTTTAAAAAATCGCTTTTCTTCATAAGTGCCAACTCTCCATGGATATTCTGCTCCATTTACAGCATCTACAATTCGCTGTCCTTCAACATTTGATGGATAATAACCATTTTTATTATTAAAAAATCCGACATTATATTCCACTTCATTATTAATAGTATCTGCCATCTTTTATTATAATTTGTTATCAATATTTTTTTATATAGTTTTACTTATCTTTATAAATAAGTAATTTAGTTATTTATTTGGTTTATAATTTCTTTATCTTCATCTGAAATATCATTTATAGTATTATTCATTAATTTACTATTTATATTCATGTCGTTATTATCTTTTTGGTTATTTCTATATGTTTCAATAATACTTTCTTGAACCATAATCTTCTTTGTTAAATCTTGAATTTTCTCATTCTGTTGTTTTAAAAATTCTACTATTTGTTCATTATTTAATATAACTTGTTTTCCATTTTGCTCTACAATTATTTTGCCTTCATTATTTTTCCTTGCTTCTTCAACCATTCTTTTTCTATCTTCTGTTATTTTATTTGTTTGTCTTAATACTTCTGGTTTATTTATTGGCTTTCCAAAATCATATTTTCCCAACTCATTGTCAATATTCGTAAAAAAATCTTTTAATTCTTCGCTTTTAACAAAATCTTCTACTTTTTTATCAGAAGGTTTACAATAATCTGGATGTGGATTTTCTAGTAATATTTTTTTGTCAAATGTATTATGTATATGAGAGAAAACTAAAATTGTTTTTTTTGGCTCTAATTGAACAAATGGCACTGTATAGTTTTTTAAAAAATGCTTTTCTTCTGCTAATGCCGCATTTTCATCATAAGAATGTTCATTTAATAACTCTTTTTTAAATGCGAAAGTTCCTGCTGTTGCATGATTCGGACCATAAGGCCCAAATTGATACATTTGATTAATATGTTTAAAATATATATATATTTCACTAGCACCAGCGCATAAAGCTTTCGGATGAGATAATAACATTTCAACCGAATGACTTACACGTTCAGGTGGATAATAATCATCATCATCCATATAAACAATAATATCACCAGAACATTTTTCATGCATAATATTTCTTTTTTTTCCCAAAACCATTTGTTCATCATATTTATAATATTTAACTTGAGGAATATCCTTTACTAAATCTTCTATTTTATCTGTTCCATCATCAATAATAATCCATTCTATCTTATCTTTTGGATATGTTTGGTGTTCAAAACATTTTATAAGTGTTTTTATAAATGGTCTTCTATTAAATGTAGGAGTACAAATACTTACAAATGGTTTAATTAAATGATTTGGTTTTTTTGGTTTTTTCCCCATAATATATATTTATTTACTTAATATTTTTTTATATTATAATTATAACTATTATACATTATTATAGTTATAATATTTATAAAATTATATTATTTATATAACAATACTGATTATGCTTAATAATAAAGTTAAACCAACAAAAAACATATACATTTTTTTATTTTCTTGAGCATTTTTACTAATTGCTTTATAACCACCCGCTAAATATCCAGCAAACATTAATTTAACTAATGTTAATGTATTAAATATTAAAGAATTATAAAATGCTAATATAAATACTAATAATATAAATGAAAGTGGTAGTAACCAACTATAAACAATTGTTGTTAATGGCAATAATAATATTTCAAATGGTATTAAAAATATAAATGGAAAAAAGAAATTAACAACTAATATCATCATAAAACTTAAAAATATCAAATATATTAAATTAGTTGGAAACTGTGTTGTTAATAAATTATAAATATACACAAAAGTGCTTGAAAATCCAGACAAAATAATAATACCTATAATTAATGGTATTCCTATAACTAATAATATTAAATTTCTATAATATGGATTATTCGGCATAATAAATTCTATAATTTGTAATAAATCTATAATTCTTGCGTTATTAATTATATTAGTTTTATTTGATACAGCCATCATATAATTAACAAAATCACTTATTACACCCATTTCCATTCTTGTAATCCACGATAAAAAATCAAAATTATATTTTTCTAATGGCAACCCAGATGAAACTTTAAATCCATTAAAAAACCCATTTTGGTTTAGCTTTAAACCTTGGCAAAAAGGATAGTTTTCTTTATTTTCTTGATAAAAATAATATGATGGAAACCATAAATCATTAAATGTTCTCCTTTTTCCATCTTTACCTATTGTTGTTAAAGAACGACCACATGTTATTAAAAAACTTAAGTTGCTTGTTATTAAAAGTGTAAATATTATTGAAAAAATTACTATTGCTAAAAACATTATACCCGATAATATTCTTCCACCTACTGATCTTTCATTGTCTTCTGTATCATTTTTATCTGGTATATTATCAATATTTTTTTCTAATCGTTTTTTATCTATTATATCATCGCTACTAAAATTACTACCAAATAAATTATTTAAATTATCTGTCATTATATATTTTATATATAATAAATATCATATAAAATATAATAAATATCATATTAAACATATATACGTTATAATTGTATACATAATATAATGAACAAAATAGAATCTGAAATAAAACTTGATTTTCATAATGTTCTTATTAGACCTAAAAGAACTTCAATAAATAGTAGATCTGAAATTGAATTAGATAGAACATTTAAATTTAAATATAGTAATGTAGAATGGTATGGTAAACCTATTATGGCTGCTAATATGTCAACAACAGGAACATTTGAGATTTATAATATTTTAAGCAAACATAATATTATTACTGCTCTTCATAAATTTTATTCTATTGATGATTATTCAGAATTCAAAAAATCTTTCCCAAATCCTAATCTATTTATGATTTCAACTGGTATTGGTGACGATTCTTTTGAAAAATTAAAATCTATTTTTCAAGTTATTGACTGTAATTGGATTTGTATTGATATTGCGAATGGATATATTTCTAAATTAATTGAATTTTGTGCAAAAGTTAGAGAAGTTTTTCCTAATAAAATTATTATTGCTGGTAATGTTGTTACTAGAGAATTAGTTGAAGAATTAATATTAAATGGTAAGGTTGATATTGTAAAAGTTGGTATTGGACCTGGTTCCGCTTGCACCACAAGAATCAAAACTGGCGTTGGAATGCCTCAATTATCCGCTATTATTGAATGTGCCGATGCTGCGCATGGTGTCAAAGGACATATAATTGGCGATGGTGGTATTACATGCCCAGGAGATATGGGTAAAGCTTTTGGTGGAGGTGCTGATTTTGTTATGGCTGGAGGAATATTTGCTGGTCATGAAGAAAATCCAGGAGAAATTATAGAAGAAAATAATGTCAAATATAAAATTTTTTATGGAATGAGTTCAAAACACGCTATGGAAACACATTATGGAAAAATGGATAATTACCGTTCATCTGAAGGAAGACATGTCAAAATTAAATTTAAAGGTAAGTTAGAAGATACTGTTTTAGATTATCTTGGTGGATTAAGAAGCACATGTACTTATATTAATGCTAAAAATATAAAAGATATGAGTAAATGTACAACATTTATTAGAGTAACACAGCAAGTTAATAATATTTATGCTTAATTCTTACTTTACAATATAATTTCTAAATTTAATTTTGATATTATGTGATTTCTATCAAAATTATATAAATTATCTTTTTTTACTCCTTTACAAAAACTACTTATATAACTAAAAGCATCTAAACCTCGTTTTCCAGAAGAATTTTCTCGATATAATAACCAATCATGCCACATATTATCATACATTGATACAAAAATATTATTATTTACTTTTTGAGCTCTACTGGCAAAATCTAATGAGTCATTTCTTATTGTTTCGCTATCTCCAACCAATATTAACAATGGTGGTAATTTAGATAAAACTGAACTTGTTGCGTAATATGGATTCGCTATTTTATTATTAAATAAATTTGGGTCATTTAAATATGTTCTAGCATCTTTTATAAAATATTCAGCATTTTTTGTAGGAGATAATTTAAATATTGGATCTCCTGTTTTCATATTTTCAGACCAACTTCTCGTTCTATATGAACTTGTATTACAATTCAAATTTAGCCATGGGCTAATTAAAAATCCACTTGAAAAATCATTAAAATATTTTAATAATGTTGACATTGTAATACACCCACCTGAAGAATCGCCACCTATAATAATATCTTGATATTGTTTATCTAAAAACTTTTTTAATTTCATTATATCATCTATTTGTGATGGATAACTTTTTACTGGTGGCAATACAAAATCTGGAACATATATATCGTATCCTGTTAAATTACATAGCATATAGCAAAAAAATACATAAGCTTCTTCCCTTGGTGATTCATATAAAAAACTTCCACCGTGTATAAATATTATTGCTTTATTATTATTTCTCTCTGTTGTTTTTTTATAAACATCGATATAACCTCTCTCTTTTTTCCATTCATTTAATAAATCATTTTCTTTTATACATGTTTTAACAATCTTATTTTTTATTACATTATATTGACTATTATTTAGTATATATTTCATTATAGTTTAGTAAATAAATTTTATCTCTGTATTAATTATATGATAAATAATATAATTAATAATATAATTCATAATATAATTCATAATAAAAATGTAAAATTATATTTTTATTTATTTTTAATTTTACTATTATTATTGTTTTTCTTATATTTAACTAATTATTCAACTAATTACTATAGAAAAAAAGAAAATTTTGAACAAAATAATACTTCACAAAAAAATACGATAACTAAAAATATAAATAATATCGAAGTGCCCGCTGATTTTTTACCAACCCACCCATGGACTAATAAAAAATCCGGATTAGATATACTGGATAATCCACAGGAACATTATCTTTATAAAGATGATGAAAAAGCTGAAAAATACGATAAAGATTCATCTCAATTTACAAGAAGTTTTACATGTAGACCTTCTATAACAGGAGTATTTAGTGACTGTGGTCCTTATTCATTTAATGCTTGTGGACCTATAAAACCAAGCACTTCTGATTATCATGAATCAAAAGATAAAAAACATAAAAAACATAGAAAACATAGAAATCATAGAAATGATAGAAATGGCAATGATGAAGAATTTTCAATATTTTGTGATAAAAATATTTGCCATCATATATATCACCATAATAGAAGAAACTGGTCAACTAATATAGAAAAGAAAGATCACTATGACAACGAAGATGATAATAATGATAATAATGATAATAAAAAAGATAGATATAGAAAAATAAATAGGGATATTATTAGTAATTCAAATAAAAATAGTAGAAAACAAGATCAATTAGATTATGATGAATATACGAATGATTTAGATGGGTATTAACTTTATCGAGAAAACATTAATCCAGCATTACCTGATTCAAATATTAATATATTATATCTTTCTTCCATTAAATGTAAGTTATAGTTATAATCATAAAGTCTCCATGTTGGTTTATTTACACCAATAGGATTACCATCATCATCACAAACTACTAAAGTTTGAGCATTCGAATCAGCGGGAGGAGTATATGTTGAATATTCAAATTCTATAATTGAAAATTTACTTAAATTTATTGCTCCACTAGGTTGTAAAATAAAAGGATTCGTATCTAAGCAAAAATTATAACAATACAACCCTGGTAATGAATAAGCAGCATTTCTTATATATTTCTCTACAATTCCATATACTTCAGCTGGAAAAGGATTTTCTCGATATTTTCCATCAAAAAGTAATGCCCACGTCATCATTATATCCCTTTGATTTTGAGGTCTTATACGACCATATGTTCCTAATTGTGTTAATTCTTGACTAAAAATAGGTAATATAATATCATCATTTAAACCAATTATATTATTTAATGAACTATATTCCCAATTTGTATAATTACTCCATTCATTTCTCTGATCTACATCATCTCTTTGAAAATACCACATCCAATTTGATACTAAACCCATTGAATATATTTTTGTTCTTTGATTTCCAGTTACATTATGATAATCATATTCATGAACTTCTCTTATTAAATATTTCTGTGGTTTAGCCGCAAATACTTTCACTTCATCATCACTTAAAAAAGCATATGTTGATACTAAATGTATATCAGCAAACCAATCAGTTCTTTTATCATCGTATATATCGTTATTTGTTTCTGTTATATTATCAATCGGTGGTGGATGTAAAAATCTATAGAATTGATATGCTGGAACATTTTGGTCCGCTTTAATATATTTGCCTCTATTAAAATATTCTCTATTTGGCTTCAAAACATCTCTTATAACAAATAATTCTGTTATAGGTCTACATTCAATTTCAATTTGTAAATAGTTATATTGTAATGACACTAGAGGAAATGCCATTTTACTAGATAAGGTTGACCATATATTTATAGGTATATATATAGTTTGACTAGTTATAGATGGTTGTGGTCCACCTTGACTTTCAGGAACATGAATAGCATTTGGATAAATTCCTCTATTTCCCTCATGTAATTCTGCACGACCACCATAAAAAGCTGGATTTGTTAATTCTGATCCATAAATTTTGTTACCATTTCCAATCATTTCATTAAATACTTTTTTTTTATCTACTGTAAAATCACGATTAACCATATTTAATAAATATTGTCCTGTAAATTCTTGTATTAATTGTCCTCCTACTGTTACTTTTATTTTCCTAATTAATTGTGCTCCTATATTATCTATCCACTTAAATTCATAAGGTATTTGATTATTTTCATCATTCTCATTTAAAACAGGACTCCATATATTAGGCAATGTAACTGCTACAAAAGTATCCATTAATAAATCTGCATATCTTGGAACTCTAAATGTAAAAACCGAATCTTCATTTAAACGAAGATTTCTCAGTCCTGAATAATCAATTCTAAATTTTTGTAAACCAAAATTAGTATATTTTGCATATGTTGTTTTAAAAAAAGTTTTTGAAGGATTCCCATTTACAATAACATTTAAATTACCGTAAGCAACTAAATTTAATAAACCTCCTCCCATTTATATATAATTATTATTATTATTAATTATATATTTAACTATTTTATCA